>Ga0222718_10000483_pt1 | contig 40771 bp, 59 predicted proteins | sample C33_27DmetaG_FD_165045 | JGI IMG/M metagenome (GOLD analysis project Ga0222718, IMG submission 165045) | Estuarine water microbial communities from San Francisco Bay, California, United States - C33_27D | ecosystem: Environmental > Aquatic > Marine > Unclassified | place: USA: California...
CAGCCATGTGGGTAGGCTGAACAACCATACCCACCCAATGGCTTTCCCTGTTGGGTTAATTATAGAACAGGAAGTCTTGGTCCTGTTGCTGATATGTAGTACCATACTCATTAATATGCGTGTCGAAGTGTGCGTTAGGATGTTTCTCTGCAATAGGTAGAAGTTCACCTTCTTCACCTTCAACGCTCCAACCACATTCGTTTAGTCGAATGTTGTGCATATTCTCTCCACCATTACTGGTGAAGTCTGTTATCTTTTGTACTGCCTCTTCTTCGCTGTCTGCTGAGACATATGCCTCGCTTTCTTGCGTATACTTTAAGTAATATAGTTTCATTATTCTTCCTCCTGGATTACACCTGTATCTATATACCATTGTCGTAAAGTTCTTTGTTGGTCTTCATCTAACAAATCAACAACAAAGTTATATCTTTTTGTCATAATTTCAAGTTGTCTTTTCATTATTCTTCCTCCTGTACTTCTGCTCCACAATCGTTACAAGTAAACTCACTTTGATAATCTGCTCTACTAGAATTAGTTATCTTGTTGCAACTTGTACAATATGTTTGTTGTCTTTCTTCGCTTAAGTCAATTACTTTCCAAACCATTATTCTTTCTCCTTAAAATAGTTATCTGTGTCATTGACTGCGTATTCAGTTGCTAATTGAGATAAATCATTTTGCATATTTCTAATTAAACTATTAGTAATCTGTAATTCTTTACCTGTTTTTTGTGCATACACCAATGCAACTGAATGTATTGTATCTGTGTTAGTCATTATTCTTCCTCCTGTATTACTGTTATAGCGTGTTCTAAACCTGCTATATATCCTCTGTCCCAGTAGATATCTTTAGCTACCATTAAAGATTTGTCTATCTCTAATTCTGCTTGTACAATTCCGATTAATTTTTTTAATCGTTTTATTTTTTTGTTGTCTCTTGGGTGTCCGAACTTCTCGAACCAGTACTCGTCTCTAATATCTTTTGACATTGTGTCCTACTTTCTTTGTGTCTCTGCTGTCTGTTTAAACAGCAAGCAATCTACATAAGACTTTTTATACAGGGCAATGTATTTTTTGCCTTACATAAATTGCTTGCTATCTACACCCAGTAGCCTACAAGGTAAAGGAAGGTGGATGAATAAACCACCTATATGTACTCCTCATAGGCTACAAGCTGTCAACCCTCGACACTAAAAGGGCGTAAGCTCATCGTCTTTGGTCTCTTGGTCCATGGCTAACCATTCTAGAACATCTTCTTTCTCTGCTCTAGTTAGGTCATTCCACTGTACAATCTCATGATTATACTGGCTACCACCATCACCCTCAATGCCACTGTGTCTCATGTTTACTGGCATATTGTCTTGGTGAATAAACTGTGGCTTGAAATGTTCTGCTTTACAGGCCACTGGGTTAGGCCATCGATACTCTGTATTGATACCTAATTTCCCTTGTAGTTTGCTCCACTTTTCTATAGCTGAAGATGCACTCTCTGCTGTTACCTTGAACGCGTCATGGTATCCACTGAATGTGTCTCTAGCTGTTATAATATATGCTTGCATATATCTCCTTTCTGTTTGTGTCTTGATAAATATAATCGATAGCTCGCTGTTTAAACAACAAGCTATCTATATACTTACTTGTAATCTTTTCTAAGATTTTCCGGTAACTCTACAACAGTACTGGAACCGCAAGCCATGCATCTAAAGTTGTCACCAACTTTTCTGTAGACTGCGATAGATACTCTTGCAATCAATCCCCAACCTTGGGCAATTGATTTGTCTGATGAACCTGGGCAACTCTCTGCGCCTGTGCATCTGACTGCAACTGTAGTCGAACCCTTACCGATTTTATCTTCTAGCATTTTTGAATGCGGAAGATAACCTAAGCTCTCAATGAAGTCTTTGACTAACAATGTGAACCCTGGGCCTGCAACAGTAGCTGTTGGTTTACCTTCGGCACCTAGATAATTCTTGATTATTCTAGCGAACTTTGGGCCATGGCCTGTTTTGACTGGCAACACTGCGTGTGTAACTTCGTGGGCTACAACTTGTGCTGTCTCGATACATTCGACTAGGTTACTGGCTCCGAGTGTAGGCTTGATAAAGATTTCTCTAAAGTTTCCTGTAGAGTGGCCTTCATAGTGGCATACACCGATAGCGTTACCCATCTTGTTACCTGTAGGCATGAACCCCATAGATAATTTAATATTTTCTCTAGGTACAACAGGAACATATTCCTCTTTTATTTTATTGTAAAAGAAGTCGGCTACATCGTTAAGCCATTCCTCGCGTGTGCCTTGATATACTTTTTTATCTGTTGGGTTTTCTGCCAACAATTGTTTTTGTGTATTCATGTGTCTCCTTTATTGTGTCTTACAATAATAGCGGGCATAGGATATATGCCAACTCCTATTGAATAGCTTGTTATAGCTATCATAAAAGGCACTGTTTAAACAATGCCTTCTAGATAGTTATCTAATAGAACATTTTGGTAAAGGGTTATTTATTCTTTTGTAAAGTTTTGCTTGTTTTTCTGTAAACTGAATACCATTACGAAAAAGAATTCGTTCTTCTTTACCTTCTTGTCTTGCACTATAAATTAAATCATTACCATTATAAAAATGGTTTTGATAATCTATTAATTTCATATTTTTTCCTTTACTTATTGGTCTTGAAGATGAGAACCGCCGATACCTAAACAATAAAATTCGTTAGATATTAAGCTCTCATCGGCTCGCATTAATTCGATTTTACGATTAACAGAATGAAAATTAGCATCTTCTAAAGCAATTTGTAAAATGTCTAGGATGTCTGAGCCATCCCATTTTGCATATTTACTAATTGTATTAGCTAATTGTTTTTTTTCATCTAATGTCATTTTTCTCCTTTATCTATTGGTATAAATACCACAGAACCTTCGAGGGGGTCGAAGGCTCTAGCTACTTATATATTTTGTTTTTCAGCGTCTATCATTTCTTGGGTAACTTTGGTAACAAATCTTGTATATACTTTGCTAGCCTTTCGCCCTCTCCATGGGCCTTCTAGAATTGTTACATTGATAGTCTTTTGATTAACTTTTGTAACTCTGCATCTGTAAGAACCATCTTTGAATTGAACATTTACAAGGTCTAATTCATTGAATGTTTTTACTTTTGCTCTAGCGTTTCTATCCCACTGAATTCGCATCGCATCCCAAACAATTTTTAAATCGTCATTGTCTGTAATTCTACGAATATCGTCAATTAATCCAGTTAAATCGTCACCAGTATTTGCTAAGTTATTCATATTTCTCCTTTATATAGTGCTAATTAATAGCTTGTAACACACAAATTAAGGTATAAAATCTTCGGGTTATAATTTCCCGATACTTATCTAATCTTAATAATTATGTGCTACAAGCTACCAACTAAGGTAGCTAATAAAGGTTTTAGCTAAGAAATGCGGGGTGCTAGTAATTGTATAAGGTCTCCCATTCCCTAATTACTTCCATATTAGGGCTTTTTTCGCTTATGAGGTCGTTTTACGCTTTTCGGGCCAATCTCGATGGTCTGAGCCGGATAAAACTCCTTATCGTTAAGAGTGTCTAGGTGTCTCCGGTGGGCTTAGTGGGTAGGTATCTCGGGCCATTATGGCTCTTTCCGAGTATTTAGTTGCATCCTCTAAGCTGTACTTGTCTCGCTCATTTCCTTAGCTATTTGTGTGAAAGTTAAGGGCCTCTCTACTGTGTTTGTTAGTATTAAATATAGGGGGAATGTCTTTACTTGTCAACAACCATTGAATAAATAAAGAAAAAACATAGGGGGAAATAGCCTATAAACATTGGGGTTTCTACTACATCAAAAAAAAACTTTAAAAAATCTAAAAAAACTTTGATGATTTGCACCCAAAAAAGGCCTAAGACTTTTTCATTAGTGAAATATTTCACAAGCCGGCTACATCCATTGAAGGAGAAGGAGAAACAGAATAAAGTTAGTAGTCAAGCACCCTAGGGGCATTCGTTTAAATTTCTAGGATACTCTTAGACAAGCTGTATGAACAGCCAGTAATAATAGATATAAAGGTGGATAGAACCACAAAGAAAAGAAGAATAGAATTGGTAAAAACTACCAATAAATAAAGGGGTGAGGTTAAATGTGAACCACCTTAGTATATATAGTGTACCCTTCAGAGATATGCTGTTAACTAATATAAAACGCACTACAGATAGTGGTGTTCCTTTACTAGCAAGTTATTACTTATTTAAGATGTTAAGTAGTTCTTACCCTGTGCTACTCCCAACCCAAACCGAATAACTCCATATAGTAGCTATATAACATATGTAGAATAATAGGCTTTTACCCTAGTTACCATGGTCAGACTAATCCACTTACTTGATGTCTTATCTATTAGATTGTTCTAAAAGTCTGCAATCTAATGTGTTTGTGTAATTCAACTATACCATAAAAATAATATAGTAAAATGAAATAGGGTATTTTTTTTGTAGGCCTCCTTACTTAATTAAATGCCCCACTTAAATTAATGATATGCTATTATTATGAATAGATAGGTAACTTAGGGACCTCAAAGGTTTTTCATAAGTTCCTCCTTTCTATTGTGTATGTTAAGTTTAGGTCCTACTGGCAACAGCAGGGCCTTTACTTTATGGTATAGTTTTTTAATGGATTATATAAGCGTAGAGGATTGTGATATTTGTTTGCATCCTTATTGGGCTGACCAGTTAATGGATGGTGTCTGTGAGAACTGCCAGGAGTTTACATAAAAAAAATTTTTTTTACCTCCTATAAAAACATAGATGCGGTAAATTAAATATACCTGGTAAAGTACCAGGGAATTGTATGAGGATACAATTTTGTGATAAGAAAGAAAGGCAATTCATCTTTAAAAAGTAAACAAAGTTATGTGGTGTAACAGTGTAATTGATGGAATGTTTTTGTGACTTGTCATGTTTTTCATTACAGTAAATGGACAGACTGTACGAACAGAACCTCGCTTCGGCGGGGTTTTGTGTTATGATTATCAAAAAGGAGTTAATATGCCAAAAGATATCGGATACCCAAAGGGTATGAAAAAACCTAAGAAAAAAGGTAAAAAGAAAAAGAAGTAGTATGGCGGAGTATCAAGGTAAATCTGTAACATTAAATAAACCTTCCAGGATTGGTAAAGGTGAACCAGGTCATGGTCGTAAAAAGTTTAAGGTCTATGTTAACGATGGCGACAAAGTTAAGAAAGTAATGTTCGGCGACCCTAACATGGAGATAAGAAAAGATAATCCGGCAGCTAGAAAATCATTTCGTGCTAGACACAAATGTGATACAGCATCGGATAAAACAAGTGCAAGATATTGGTCTTGCAAAATGTGGTAGGAGAGATATGGCCGGTAAAAGAGTAACTTGGAATTGGGGCGACAAAACTTATAGTGGAACTTTAATTAGGGAAACTAAAACACATAAGTACGCTAGGACCAAAAATGGTAAAACTAAGGTCATACGAAAAAAAGTTTAATTGAAAGTAGCATGCCCTAAGTGTGGCCTATACTTAAACTACGATATAGACAAGGCTAAAATGACTTGTTTAAACAAAGAGTGCGAAGGATATTCTAAATGAGCCAGTTAAGTGAGCCATTAAACAATTTTTGGAATAAACAAGTTGATAATGGAGGAGTAGTAGCAAAACCTTTTTCAGGCAATTGTATGTTCTGTAAAGCAGAAATAACAAAAGAAGATGATGACCACAGTGTATGTAACAAATGTTGGATAACTTGTAATGAGTAAAGTAAAAGTATGTTTTGCACAATCGTGTCATAATGTTTTAAAAGCACCTGCAAGAAAATTTTGTTCACCAAAATGCTCAAAAGCATATCACAATAAAAAATATTACGCACAACAACAAGGTGCAGTTTATGAACCTGAACATGATGGTAAACCTGTAGCACAACCTAATGTACAAAAAAGAAGAGGTGTCGTATATGATGCTCTTGTAGAAAAAAACTTAGGACCCCTTATTCTTAAAGGTGATTTAAAAAAACAAGACGCTGCAGAAATCTTAGGCTGTACAAAAGCTGCTCTATCTTATGCGTATGCTGCATGGATAGAAGATATGGAGACAAAAGAAAAAGCAGAGAACTGGACTTTACCTGCTAAAGCAGAGAAGTCATTAGCTGACTTTAAAATTTTTAGAGATAGATATTTTCAAACAGAGACTGGTGAACCATATCAAACTCCGGAGTTTCACATTAGATGGATTAAATCTATTCTTGAAGCTATTGAACATGGAAATCAGCAGATGATACTATCTCCTCCACGACATGGCAAGACTGACCTACTAATTCATTTCGCAGTATGGCTCATAATCAAGAACCCTAATGTTAGAATATTGTGGGTAGGTGGTAATGAAGAGATATCTAAGAATGCTGTCGCTTCAGTAATAGACCAGTTAGAGAACAATGAAAAACTTATCGAAGAACTCTGCCCACCTGGAAAGAGTTTTAAACCAACTAGCAGAGCAGGAAAAGCGTGGTCGCAGAGTGGGTTTACTGTTGGCACTCGTACTGTTACCGGGATTAAGTCTCCTACCATGGTTGGTATCGGTCGGGGTGGAAAAATTCTTTCACGAGATTGTGATATTATCATAGGCGATGACTTAGAGGACCACTCTTCTACAATGCAACCTGCATCAAGAGAGAACACAAGAACTTGGTGGACAACAACACTATCTTCTCGAAAAGAGGAACACACAGCTTTAATTGTTATTGGCTCCAGGCAACACTATGACGATTTATATTCTCATCTACTAGACAACGAAAGTTGGAATACGATAGTAGAAGAGGCACACGATACAGGATGTACCTTACCCGACTGGAATGATGAAGCTCACCAGGACTGTATGTTGTGGGCAAACAAAAGAACTTACAAATGGTTAATGGGTAGAAAGTCTGCTGCAGAGACTACTGGTGGTAGAGCAATTTACGAAATGGTTTATCTTAATGTTGCTATGCCTGATGGTATGGCTTTATTCGACAGCGTAGAAATAGAAGCATGTCGAGACCAAAGTAGAGAAATTGGGCAGGTACCTGCAGGAGTTAGGTTAATTGCAGGACTTGACCCGGCATCAGTCGGATATCAAGCTGCATTCTTATGGGGTTATGACCAGGCATCTAACAAATTGTATATGATTGATATGGAGAACTCACTTGGAGGTGGTATTCCACAAGCACTTAAAATAATTAAAGAATGGTTTGTGAAATACAATCTCTCTCATTGGGTTATTGAAGAGAATGGTTTTCAGCGTGCAATTAGACAAGACCAATCTATTAGAGAGTTTGCAGGTAAACATGGTGTCTTCTTAGAAGGAACGCAGACTTATTCTAATAAACACGACCCGATATTTGGTGTTACAGCAATGAGACCATTGTTTGAACAAAAATTAATTTCTTTGCCATATCTTGGCTTTGAGGCCCAAGAAAAGGTAAACTTATATAAAAGTCAGTTAGTGTATTTCAGTTCTGCACAGAATAAAAGCAGAAGTGTTGGACAAAAGTCTGACTTAGTAATGGCTAGTTGGTTCCCAATGAAAACTATTCGTAGACTTCAGAAGGAAAGACTTGCTACAATGGGACTTGAATATGAGCCATCTTTTGGTGGATATGCAGGTAGTGATATAGATTTAGATAGTTGGAGATAATGAAAACAGAAGACGAAATATATAACAGGGTGTACGAGCTTAGAGCGCAACACGCAGATGTCATTTCAGAAAAAGATAAAATAAGAGCAATTATGAATGGTGGTGCTGATGGTATCAAGGCTTTACTTGGTAAACAAATGCGTGATATGGATTATAACCAAATACCTGCACCTAACATGTTACATTCGGCTATGGAGAGATTTGCACAAAAACTAGGTAGAGCGCCCGATTTAAAAATTGATATTTTTAATGACAAAGATAGTGAACGAGCTACAAAACGAGCAGAAAAACTAGAACGAATAGTACATGCTTATGATGAACAACAAAAATTAGAATTACAATTACCACAAGTTGGTAGATGGCTACCTGGTTATGGATTTGCTGTATGGGTATTAAAAGAAAAGAAAGATGCTAATGGTGTTCCTTATCCATATGCAGAAGTAAAAGACCCTTATCTTTGTTACCCTGGATATTTTGGCGAAGGTCAACAACCTAAAGAACTAGCTATTGTACACAGAGTTCCACATGAGACATTGGCTAAACTGTATCCAAATCACAAGAATGTTATCTTAGATGAGATTGATGCTGAATATAATACAATGGCTTACATGTCAAGTTATGACAAAACCTGGGCTAATCAAAGTGGTACAGGTAAAGTTGTAGCAGAATACTATGATGACGAAGGTACATACATTTTCTTACCGGAAAACAAAGTTATATTAGATTTTATTCCTAACCCACTTAAATCCGGACCAAGATTTGTAGTAGCTAAAAGATTTGCTTTTGACCAAATGCAAGGTCAATTCCATCATGTTATAGGCTTGATGGCTAATATGGCGAAGATAAATGTTCTATCTGTCATTGCAATGGAAGATGCTGTGTTTACAGAAACCAACATCATTGGCGAGATAGAAAGTGGACAGTATAAGAAAGGACGATTGTCAGTTAACTACTTGACACCTGGAAGCCAGGTATCTAAACCAACAAACAATCTACCCTATCAGCTGTTCCAACAGATAGATAGACTAGAAAGACATCTTCGTTTAGGTTCTGCATATCCTGTATCAGATGATGGACAATCGCCTAACGCTTTTGTTACTGGTAGAGGATTAGAAGAACTAGGACAATCTGCATCATTGCATGTAAGAGAATATCAAGTAATTCTTAAAGATGCTTTAGAACAGATTGACACTAAGAGATTAGAGTGGGATGAGACCATGTACCCAAATATGCGTAAACCTATTGCAGGTTTTAGAAATGGTACAGCCTTTAAAGAGACTTATGTTCCTGGTAAAGATATTGCAGAAATGTATAAGACAAGAAGAATTTATGGTGTTATGGCCGGGTTCGATGAACCACAAAAGATTATTACAGGCCTACAGCTAAAACAACAAGGCATTATTGATAAACAAACTTTACAAGAGAACATGGATGGATTAGATAACATATCACAAATCAATTCAAGAATTAATGCAGAGAGAGCAGAGAATGTTTTGTTTGAAAGTCTTATGGCACAAGCTGCACAAGGTAACCCTAAAGCAACTATGGCTGCAATTGAGATTAAGAAAAATCCTCAAAACATGAATTCAATTCTAGAAAAGTTCTATACTCCTGAGGGTGACGACATGACACCGGAAGAGGTAGCCTTAGCCCAAGCAGGTCAACAACAAGCAGGACCGCAAGCAGGACCTCCACCGGGATTAGCACAAGTTCTTGCACAAGCAGCAGCACAAGGAGGTGGACAAGGTGGCTAAAGATTTTGACCCGATGGAAGAGACTGATAATCTTTTTTACAATATCATTAATGAAGAAGACTGGGATATAGAATTCGACTTAGATGATACAGACCCTAACTTAGAAGAACTTGTTATTGATTTAGAAGGTACTCCAGTATTTTTTGAATACTTAGTTCCTGGACCTATGGATGGTGTTCTTATTAAAATAATGATGAGAAGATTAAATGATAAACAACAAAAAAATTTTATGGAATTTTTTCAAAACATCGGAAACTTTTTAGAAGACGAGGATAAAAAATATGGTTAGGTTGAGTGCATCAGAACAAGCTGCTAAAAAAAATACAGACATGAAACCAGACCCAGGATATGCAGATTTGTATATTCCTAGAAAAGAAGGAGACCCAACAGGTTCATCCGGTATGGTAAATGATTTAGCTACTGGGTTAACAGGTACTTCTGCTACAGCAGAAACTCCGGAAATAGCACAAGCTATACAAACTGCAGTTGCTAGGCCTATCAAATTAGGAGAGGCAACTAAACTTCCAGGTGTATCTAATGTTAATGGATTGCAAACTGGTACAGGTGGCGTACCTAAACCACAATTAGATTTTAATGGTTATATGGCCGGCCTCTTTGATAAATTTCAAGACCCAATAATTTTAGAATACTTCCAACAAAATGATGCAGCACCACAAGTTGTTGATACTAAAAAAAATAACAGGTATGCCAACAAATTAAAGGAAAGCGATGCGGTCTAATGGTATATCATTTTCTGCAATGGACCTCGCTATTGCACATGCAGAAGATACGCTCAATAGGGTAAACTCTTACAAACAGGGAACGCAAGAAACCAACCTAGAATTACAACAACGAATAGCTAACATGGGTAAAGCCTACCCTACCCTACCGCCACAGATGGTACTATATTCAGCATTAACAGGTTTAAATCCTGAAGATGACATAGCTTTGCAATTAGCTCAAAGAAATCAAGAGATACTTGCAAAGAAGTATGAACAGAAAATTGTTACTAAAGTAAATCCTTTTAAACGAGGTGTACAGTTAGGTATGCTTGCATTAGATGCTGCATTCCAACCTATATCAAGAGGTTTTAAATCTGCAGTAGTTGCTGCACAAGAGACTGGACAATCAGTTCCACTTACAGTAGCAGGTGCTACATTAGGTGGTTTAGCTGAAACTTTTGTTAATCAAACTCCAGGACAAGAAGGTAGCACGACAGCTAATTTTTTAAGCAATGTATTTAATCCTAGTGTTGGTGAAGCATTTATAAATGCAAGACAAAAATATGGACCTACAGAACTTAATCTAGCTTTGCAACAAATAAAGAAAGGAAAACCTCTTAACTTAGGTACTGGTTATTTACCATCTTCAATAGATTTAAGACAGACACAAACTTATCTTGATGAAATAAGAAAAGGTTCTGACGAGAGAACCGCAATGACAAGAGCTACAGATATTTATGGTGCGCCGATTACAGAAGTGTTTGATAAAAGAGAAGACCAATTTAAATATCAAACAAAAACTGGAGAAGAGATAGACATATCTCCTGGACGAATAGTTGCTGCACAAATGTTAGAGCCAGGTTCCACAGGATACAGTGTTGTCTCCGGTGTTATTGATGGTGTCTTTAGAGTTGCAGCAGACCCAGTAAACCTAGGCCTTGCTTATGGTGCAGGTGTAAAAAATGCAATGAGAACAATGGTAAGTGCTAATACTAAAGCATTAAAAGCTACTGATGATGCTACACAATTATCTAAACAATTATTTAAAACATTTTTGCCAGGAAAAACAGGTAAACAAAATAGAGCTATTTTTTATGGTAGAACATTAGATGATGTTAGAGCTACAGGATGGGGACAAAAATTTGGAGAAGCAATAGCAAAACTTAGCGGTGATGAAGGTATGTCTTTCTTAAATGATATTCCGGAATTTAGAAATATTCCTATGTCAGTAAAGAAAGTACTTCTAGAAGTAGATGACCCTATACATGTATGGGATGTACTTGATGTTGTTGCTAAAGGTGGTAATTTAACTGATACACAATTAGACAATATGTTTACAATGATTAAATCTTATGTACCTAAGAAAACACAAATAGAACTTGATAGAGCTAGAGAATTAACTAAGAATAATAAAAACTTTGGTCTAGGAGCATTGCCTGCTAAACCTACAGTGACTGGTGAATTCTTTAACTTTGTTGGTAAATTAATTACTGGTCAAAGTACAGATGTTGCACCTATAAGAAAATTTGTAGGGATGTTTCAATCATCACAACCTGCTAAAGGATTGCTTGGTGTTGGCGCACAGTTGCGTATGTCATTACCAAAACACATGCAAAGAGCTATGTCACTAAGACCACAAACTACAGCAATCATTAGTCAACTAGATGAAACAGCCTGGAACATAGATACAAACTTAAAGAATGCATTTGTTGATAGTAAGACTAGAGGTAAATATGCACAAGAAACATTAGCTGCAAAATCACAATCAGAGCTAGATGATATTGTAAACAGAGTTAATCAGACTATTGCTCGTTCAGTTGGTGAACAAAACCCTAACTTGTTAGTAGATGTTGAAAGTCTAATTAAACAACAAGAAAACTTTGGCGCAGAAATGGAAGAACTAAGAAGTTATTTTAAAGGTACTACTGGTGGTTCATTATCTTTTAATGGTGTAAAAGTAAAAAAGAAATACAAAAGAATTATTGATGACTTAGAAGGACATTTTCAAAGTTTAGGTATTGAGTATGACATTGACAAAATAGAAGAGTTTATCTTTGAAGCAGTACCTAGCATGCACATGTTGTCACAAGCAGGTTCAACATTTTCAACAATCGTAGACCCACAAGATGTAGTACAAGCAACTAAAGCTCATCAAACACTAATTGGACCTACAGATAGTCGATTAAGAGCATGGGCAGATAAACCCAAAAATCTAGCAGAAGATTTTAACTGGACTGACTTTTTAAAAGTTCCTAGAAAAGCATTGTTAGATAATGTATCCGGAAACAGACTTACTTTAAAACCAAAAGGCCCTATCGAAACTATGTTAGATAATGTACAAAACAAAATATTAAAACCTGCCTGGATGTTACGACTTGCTCTTATGTTGAGAATATCACCCGAAGAAGCTTTGCGTGCTGCATTCGGTGACAAAGTAAACTTTATTACACATCCATTTCAAAGAATGGCCTTAAACTCAAACAAACAATTTGGTCTATTTGGAAATGATGTTAGAGCAAATGAAGTAGCACAGTTGTATAACAACTTAGGTGAAATAGTTATGACTACAAGAATGGGTCCGGATGATATTGAGTTCTTAAAAAATATGATTGATGTAGAAGATATAGGACAATTTCAAGCTATAGATTACAATAGGTCACAAAAGTTAATAAAAACAAATCTACTAGAAACAAATCCACAAGGTGTTGTTTCAGATTACATTATTGATGCTGCAGTTAATAATTTTGATTTGAGAGATTTAAGATTTGCAGAGTTAACTGAACAAGCATTTAAAACAAAAACTAGAAAAATAAAAGCTAATGCTAAAGGAAGTATAGAAGGATTTGATGGCGTAACTTATAACTCTATGGGTGAAGCATTTATAAAATCCGGTGGGTTTACTACTGATTTAGATGAAAGAAAATTTATTGACTTACAAACAAGAAAACTTGCAGAAGGAGATGCATTCGTATCACCTTATAAAGATAAAGAGTTTAGCTTAGGTCAACTTGGAGATATCGAAACAAAAGCAAAAGAACTTAACATAAGCCCTGCAGAATATATAGACCAACAAATAGACAATGTGTTTTTAGATGATGACACTATTGGCCTGTTGTCTAAGCAAAGTCATGTTATAGGAACCTATCAAGATGATGCAGGAAACTTTATCATTGATGTATCTGTTGCATTGCAAGGTGAAAATGCTGTAGCTAATGCTGTATACATTGGAGCTAACTCATTTCAAGAAAGTGTATATATCGCTAATAGAGAGCTTGCAGAAAAAACAGGATTTGGTAAACCACTAATGGATAATAATTTAATTTATCTATACAGCAAAGCTAAAGGAGATGGTTTTAAAACTGCAGCAGATATAAATATAGACACAGTTCTTAATAAACCAACTATGGAAGCAATGTTTAAATCTAACTTTGATGCATTAGGTCTAACAGTTGAAGAAGTAAAAGGTGCTGCTAAAGGTATGCCTGGAGGAAGTTTATTTAGTACAGATGAAAGTTACATGGCATCTATGGGTGAAGCCGCTATTACTAGAGGATTACTTGATGGAAGAAAAGATTTAGCAGAGAACTTAATGATTAGTGTTGATAAGTATTTACCTACTGGAAACATTAACCCTAGATACTGGGAAGCATTGTGGGAAGAAATGTACTTACTTGCATCAGACCCAATAGTCGTTCCACTTGTTAATAAAGGTATCGATGACACAATGATATATCTTAGAGGTGAAGGAAAAGAAACTTTAGAAGAATTAGTTGCTAGAAGTTTTAATCCGGAAGATAGATTATATTTACAAAGTGACAAAGCGTTAAGAGAATATTTAGAAAGTCTCCAATACAGAGTTGCACAAACTGTAGGAAATCCTACTGCTAAGATAATAGACCCAAGAACAGGTAACGAATTATCAGCAGAACTTGCTACAAGAGTTTGGTATCAAAATGGACAAAAACAATATCCTAAGTATGTTGCTGATATGTCTGTAGGTTCTAATACAAAGATATTCCAGTTTATTAAAAATGGTGGTGTCATGGATAATAAAGATTGGTTACGATACAAGACACATATCCAAACATTTAAATTAAAAGAACGAGGAACAAACAATCAAGAATTTTACAAACAATTTATCAAGCTGTTTAAACAAGAAGTAGATGCACAAGATTTAGGGCCTAAAGTATTACCAAGAAGATTTGACCTACAAAGTAGAATATCTGAAAGCGGAACAATGATTGTTGGTGAAGAGATACAAGCAGCAGGGTACTTAGCTGATGTTAGATATGGTAATGATGCTTTAAACAGTTTATTGGAAACTGGATACAATGCATTGATATCTAAACCATCTAACTACTTAAACAGAGACCCATTATTTAGATATGCCTTTTATGAAAATGCTATAGAGGTTATACAGTATATGGACGATGCAACTAAAGCAAAGTTCCTAAAAGGTGCAGAACCTTGGATTGATGGTAACAAACTATGGGATGAATTAATTGAAGCTGCTAAACAACCATCATTAGAGAATACTGTTACTAGCTTGCCACAAGCAGAAGAGTTATTAAAAACTGCAGCTATGAATGAAGTAAAAACATTATTCTATTCTGTATCACAACGACATGTTGCTTCAGATTTATTTTCTAAATACATTCCTTTCCCGGAGATATGGGCAGAGGTATTTCAATCATGGGGTAAATTAATTACAGAAAACCCACAAAAATTTAATAGAGCAAGAATAACAGTAGACAATGGTACTGAAGCTAAACCTTGGGACAGTGAGAATGGTTTCTTAGAGAAAGACCCATCAACAGGAAAACTTATGTTTAACTATGTTGATGTATTTAACATACTCACATTAGGTTCGTTTAAAGCATTGGGTAGTGTTATTCGTGCATCGGGAGTTAAAGAAAACTTACCGGATGCTATTACTTCACCTTACCAAACAGCAGTATTTGGAGAAAGTTTAGAAGATGAAGGTATACGAGCTACAGCTCCTGGTTACGCATCGGGACTTAACTTAATTGCACAGAATGGTTTTGCTCCTGGATTTGGACCAGTAGTAACATTCCCAATGAGAATATTCTTAAATGCTATAGGTGCGCCACAATCTGCTCGTAAGTTTTTCTTAGGAGAGTTTGAGAGTTCCGGCCAGTTATCAGACCAATTACCTGCATGGGCTAAAAAGTTTTTAACTTGGGAAGGCTCACCGGATACAGATTTACAAAATGCATTTGCCACAACAGCAATGGATTTATACAGTTCTTATGTACTTGCAGGATTAGTTGACCAAAGTGACCAACTAGAAGTTAACAAATTTATAGATAGGGCATTAGAACAAGCAAGAAATGTTTATGTCATACGAGGTATGGCACAATTCTCATTACCTACTGCAGTACAACCAAGAATAGAAGTTGAAGATAAAAATGGTGAATGGTGGGGAACACAAGTATTAGTAAATAAATATCAAGAAATGTTAATTAAAAATGGTTATGACAACTTTGCTACACAAGAAGAGTTTATAGAAAAGTTTGGTATTAACCCTATACCATTGAAACAAGCTAGCTCTTATAAAATTGGTAAACAACCTGTAAAAGAAAATGCATTCTTTTGGTGGCAAGAAGATGATAGAAAAAGATTATTAGAAGCTGATGCGTTACCTAACACTGCTTATTATATTTATCCGGATAAAGTAGAAGACGAATTGTTTTGGCCTGCATATTATGAAACAAGAAGTCAAGGACTACAACTGGAAGAGTTTGGTAACTTTATGAGACACAGTCAAGCTATTTATGAGTATGAAAAAGGTAAAAGAGATATCAAAGAAAATGTTCCGGATAGTTTACAAAAAGAACAGATATCAAATCTTAAAGCAGAAATAGAAGAAGATTATGGATTTGATTTATTTAACTTCCAAGGTAAACCAAAATCTGCAACAACAAGAGAGTTATATGCAGAACTTGATAGATGGGTGGACTATGAAGAGACAAGACAAAGTCCGGAGTATCCAATATTAACTGAGTACTTAGATTACAGAAATCAAATTATTGATGTATTATTAGATGGAGGAAGTTTTACTTATAAGGGTGAGACTATGTATGTCTTTAACCCAACTAAGAAATCAAGAACATTAAATGGTGTAAGCGAAGCACCAGTAAGAGCTAGAGAGATTATGACAATAATTTGGCAAGATTTGGTAACTAAAGGTAAAGATACTAACTTCCCACAGCTAGCTAATGAGGTGCTATTCTATGAGATAAGCCCTAATAATAGTGCGAATACAGGAGATTAATAAATGGAAGATGATTTAATAGACGAGTTGTTGCCCGAAGAAGAGGGTACAACAGAAGAACCGCAGAAAAAATATGCATCTATAGCCGAACTAATAAGCCAGTCATTTGCACAGCCACTGTATTTCTTTACTGTTGAAACTCCTGGACCTACAAAAACAGCTAGGGGAACAATAGAAAAGCTATGGTCTATAACAGAAGTTATGGAGAACACAGACTTTTCTGAGTTTATATCTGATGAGACAAGAGCTAAGTATGCAGACATTGTTGCTAATCCTAATTTAGATGCACAAGCTAAAGTAGTAGAACTTATAACAGATGTATATGATGACATATCAACTGGTAAAAAACAATATGTAGTAGAAGCTGAAGGAACATTTACCCAACCAGGAAAAGATACAATAATTACTTTTAATGAAAAACAAACAACTGGTGCGACATTATCATATAAAGATTTTGCAGAAGGTGTAGAAAATACAAGCACTGAAGAAATAGTTTTAGCAGAAGAAGTTGAAGAAGCGTCAAAAACTGCACAAGATATACAAGCAGCACAAGGTGCTATTAGAACAAGTCATCCTACTTGGGGTTATAAAACTACAAAAGATGGTTTAATACAAAACTCTACAGGTGAATTTGTACCTGCTCCTTTTTGGAAAGGTAATGAGTACAGTATGTTCAGTGACATGGACCCATCAGAAATATTTGCATTACAGCAGAAGATGGTTCGTGCAGGAATGAAAGCTCCTACTGTAGAACAGTATGGACAATGGAGTGATACAGAAGCTAACTTTATGTCTGCAGTATTTATTAAAGCTGCTGACGATACAGAGTTTAGTTGGGAAAAAGATACAGCAGCAGGACTACCTGCTTATACAACTGCATTACAAGAATTAATGGATGAAGTAGGCCAAACAGAAGACTTTATAAAACTACTTAATGAAGCTAACTATTTACAATCAGAACCTAATGTTTCACCTGCTCAAATACAACAGTTATTAGACCAGGCTGCAGCAGGATTAGGTATAACATTGACAGCACAGAACTTAGTTGACTATGGAAACTTAGCAGTGCAGGCCTATGGTCAAGCAGCAGCATTAGAAAAAGATTTTCAAGGTTCTTTAATTACAGATAGAGATGTAATACTAGGAACTACATACAAAGATATAAGAGCTGTAGGAGAAGGTGAGTTCCCAAGATATCTAAAAGGAGCTGCAGTACCTTTGGTCTTACCATCATACGAATACTTGATGGGTCAAAAAGGACCACAACCGGTAGTTAAATCTGCATTAGAAATTGTTACAGAAGCTTTAGAAGCAAGGCCGGAGATACAACAGCAACAAGCTGCTAATGAAGACTTACAAGATATTAAGTACTCAACTAATTTATTTGAAGCATCTATGGGTGCTATAGAACTAGGAGGTAACTAATGGAAGAAGATAATAACAATCAAGATGTATTCGGAAAACTAGATTGGTATAGAGGTAAAACCATAGAAGAAATGCGTAGTGATTTAATTTTATTGGCACAAGGAAAGTATTTTGATAATAACCAAGACTACGCAGCTTTTACTGATAATCCATATAACAAAGGACCTAAATTAGATGGTAATGAAAATGTAGCTATTATTAGTGGTTTTGATTTAAACGACCAAGCACCTGAAGGACCTGGACCTGAAGAATATAAAACTATGGATGATGAACAAATAGTATCTTCATACATAACTAACATTAAAAAATACCCACCAATAGTTGAAATCAAAGACCAGGAAGCATTTGCTGATGCAATTTTACCTGCATTAGATAACATGAACAATGTTGCAGAATATTTTACAACAGGTGAAGGAACTAAAGAAAGCCCAATGGGAAGCAAAATTAATTATAGCAATGGGATGCTTATAGCTACAGAGATGCAAACAGGTGCAATATTAGATTATGTTGATGAAGGTTTTAAAAATACAGGAGAGTTTTATGCTTGGTATTTGAATGACCTTGCAAATCTACAAGTAGTATTGCAACCAGGCCAAACACAAGCAGAAGACTTTAGTGTTGTAGATGAAGGTTTTTATGATGATAAAGTAGATGCTCCTAATACTAGATTTGAACAAAGGCCGGAAACACAGGCTGATGACAGCGTGTTTAAACAAGGTGATAAAAGCCTTGTAGATAAAGGCAATGAGTTTTTTGCTAATCAACCAGTAGGCCCTATAACACAAAAGATAAGAGATGGCTTACCTGTATTTGAAGATGCATTATATAACAGTACAGTTGCACCTGCTAAAAGATACTATCAGTTGTTAAAAATGATTACACAAGTTGGACAAACTACTGTAAAAAATATAGGTGGAGGTTTAGCTGAAACTGGTAAGTTAATTGCAGATACTCCAGGAGCAGTTGCAGATAAAGTAAAAGAAGGTGTTGGAAATCTAAAAGAAACTGCAGAGAAAACACCATCCTTACTAGAAGTAATGCAAATGCTTAGAGATAAACCTAGCATTAAAGAGAGTATTCCTGAAAATGAGTAAGTCTAAATACGAAATATTTTTTGAAAAAGCACATAAAGAATGGGCAGAGGAAAAAGCTAAGAGACAGAAAGCAAAATAATCTATGGCAGAATATGGCAATAGAGAAATTGGAATTGTTCAAGACGCTTTAAAAGAAATCTATGACGAACTACTTGATGGTGGTGCAGTTGAGTTTCGCAAAAATTTATTAAGAAACCTTATGCAAAGTATGGAAACAAAAGCCTCATGGACAACACATACTGTTGCTGTATTTGACGCTTACCAACCTTTAGAGAAAAACTTTGGTAACTTAAATTTACAGACCATGATTGATTATGCATTTGCAAATCTAGAAGTATTGATAGAGATGGAACAGTTAGACAATATGCGTCAGCCTGACCAAATGTGGACTGGATACTTCGAAACATCAGAAGCAATAGAAGATATAGCAAATGCATTAAACGAAGGTTTTGATTTTGAAATAGACACAAATCAAGATGTATACGATTTAACAAGGGAGATAAGTGAACAACTAGAAGGTAGCAATATAAAAGTTCAAGATGTTCCTATGGCATTAGAGTTGCAAATAAGAACTCTTGATGATATGAAGTATTTTGAATTTGGTTCAATTACTTCTGCTTTTCATTCAACAGAAGTTATGCGACCTTTTACTGTACAACTTATAGAAATATATAATCAAATAGAAGATTTACCGGAAGACTTAGTATCTAATTTGTATGCTGAAATAGCAGACAATTTAGGTTTAAAAGAAGGACCCAGTGATTATTTAAGAGCATACGACAATCCAAATAACAGCGAAGCTAAAGCTGTTAAGAATGTTATCAAATATTTTTTTGAGCAACAAGGAAGACAACAAACTGAGTACATAAATTTTAGTTCTGTAGATAATATGTATTTAGATGGTGGACAAATGTACAGTCACATTGATAGTGCAGACAGTGTAGCTGCTTATGTAGGTGAGATTATGCAAAATAATGTAGAACTTTTTCTTCCTAATTCAACACAACCTGTACAGTTACTCAACACTATCAGACCATTTGATGGTGCAAGTCAACCATTCCCTTTAGAAATAAGCGGAGATTATATTAATGAATACAATAAAATTATTGGAACAACTATTATTGATAACCCTACAGTTAGCAATAAAACAGTAGAGGCTTTTGCCGATATGAACAATTTAGTTACTGGGGAACCTTTAACTATTGGAGAGATAGCAAAAGAATTAGGACTTCCTGAAAGATTACATACTATAGATTTACCATCCACACCTACAAATGTAGTAGATGATATTAATAAAATAGGTACTTTAGATTACCCTAACCAATGGCATAACACTCCAACTGTAAAACTTGTAGAAGCAATAGATAAAAATAATTTAAATATATATGTTAAAAATTCAAAAGGAGAATTTGTAAAATTAGAATTAGATGACACAGCAAGAATAGGAGAAAATGCAATACAAAACTCTCCAAAATTTGATGAGGGAAAATCAGCTGTATATAATGCAATAGAAGAATTAGGAGATGTAGATAATCCTAGGTATAAATTAGATTTATACAGTAGCAACCCTGATGAACTCTCTAAATTAAAAAATGCTTTATCTAATGTAAACCTTGACCCTTTTGTTAATCCTGAAGGAACTCAATTTCAGTTACTGTCAGACACACCTACAAATGTAGTAGATTTAGATGAAGTAATATCTCAGTCAGATGGTGTAGATAATCTAAACAAATCTAAAGAGATTATGCAAAAGAACCCTGGCATGTTTAGAAAAGTATTTAATGTATTAGAGAAGCTAGACATAGGCGACCAAATAATAACTAAAGCAGTGGCTAAAGGTTTACCTGCAATAGGCCTAGCTGCTTTATCGGGACCAGTAGCGATAGCTTACACAGCTTATGAGATGTCAATATTACTTACAGATGCAGCACAAGCATACAATAAGATGCAGACAACTGATGAAGGTTTTTGGGAAAACTTTGGTGAGTTGTCTGATAAGTATTCAATAGCTTACAAAATAAGTAAACCTGTGTATGATATAATACTAGATAGCTTAAATGACGATTTGACTACAGAAGGACAGGACGAAGAAATATTATTTTCTTTCAATAGATAATGCTTACTAATCAATTCATATTTCAACCCGAAAGGCTCATCGAAATAGATGGGACTATATACGCTGTATTCTTTGATACAGATGAAGAGCTAGGTGACTTCCCGATACTAGCTAAAGTAGATAGCAAATCATTTATACAAACAGGTGCAAACATTGAACAGATGGATGACCAAAAATTCGTACAAACATTCGGTTATGTATTCAGAGGACACGAGGATTTACTGGTATCAGAGATACAAACTGGTGCAGAACAAAAAGATTATAGAAGCATTATGGATGTACAAGAAAACTTATTGGCACAAAGAGCTACAGAAAATGGCATGCAATGGTTACTGGATGGTGATGTACAAGCTGCATTTTTAGCTGCAACTCTTACTGGCGTACCAATATCTACAGATGATTTAGCTGATACAGAGTGGTATCAAAGTACTACAGAAGAACAAAGAGATTATATGGTTAGATATTATGCAGACCCTAATGCTATAGAAGAAGAGATATCACAAAACATAATTAACATTAGAGAGACTTTACTATCTAAAGATATGAAAGGGCCTGTTAATGAACTAGCAAAAGCATTAGCTTATGGCCTAACAACAAAAACATTTAAGACTATTGAAGAAGTAGATATGTACATTGACTTTATTGATGACAGTACATACTTAGATTTACTAGGTGGCCCGGACTTGTTACCGGATAACTTACAAAAATTTGTAGGAAAGTTTACTGGTGTTAATGCAGGACAAGCTACAACAGCTAACTATATTACAAATAAACTCGGTCCGCCTGCGCTAGAAAGTTACAAACAAAGTGGAGAGTTTGTAAAGATGGCTGCACAAGTTAAAGCAGGAAATGATGCAGGTGTAAAAGCAGAGTTGCAACAAATACATGATACATTGTATCCATCATTTGCAGGTTCTTCCTGGTCTACTTGGAACCCACAGTATTCAAACAGAGCATCAAAACTTATCAATGGTACTAGCGGTAATCAAATTGTGTCATTAACTAATGAACAACAAGAAGAAGTTAATCAGTTAATTATAGATGCAGGTGGTAACTTCCAGGAATTTGATAAGTTAGTAAGGAAAAAATATATAAATAGCCCTGGTGTTAAGAATGCATTCTTAGATGATATTGCAAGAAAGATACCACAATCATATTCGGGAGTATTCTAATATGACAAAACAAGAGATTATTGCACTACAAAATGAACTAGGTGTAACACCCGATGGTATCATTGGGCCTAACACTAGAGCTGCAGCAGCTGCAAAGATACAAGGTTCTATATCTATTGCTGAAGCACAAGCACAATCAGAGAAATTTGGTGGTGTAGCAGGAACAACTGGACTGGTATATGGTTCGGATGCTCAACCTGTAAGTAACAATGCTCCTATAGAAAGTAATGATAATGAGACATCTTCTGCTTTAACTGCAGCAGAACAAGCATTAAAAGATGCAGAAGAAGCAGCAGCAAAAAAAATTCAAGATTTATTAGCTCAACTTAATCAACAACAAACTCAATATCCACCTCCAGGAGGAGGAAGCGGACCTGCTTTTGAGACAAAGACACAGTCTTACACTCCTACACTTAGTGATGCACAAGCATTATTCCCATACTTTCCAGGTAACATTTTAAAAATTATCTTAGATAGTTGGGTAGATAGTGGAAGTATTGATTTAGCTATTGCACAAGGTAGAGCATCAGAAGACTACGCTAAAACATTCCCTGGTATTAAAAGAGAAGATGGTTCATTAAGAATGACAGAGATACAGTATCTAGAAGTTAAAGATGCTATGAAGGATAGTTTAAGAAACTACAATCTAAATCCGGACATATTCCAAAATGAAATTATTGATGCAATACAAGGAGATGTAGATATACGAGAGTTTCAAGGTAGATTGCAATTCGGTTATGAACAATTAATAAATAATAGAGATGTTGTACTTGAAGTGTATAGAGCAGAGTATGGTATGGACTTAACAGAAGAAGCATTATTTGCTATGTTTATATCACCGGATATTGCAACATCAGTTTTAGAAAATCAAATATTAGTATCACAAATACTAGCTGAAGCAGAAGTTGCTGATATAACATTAGGTAAATCTACAGTACAAGACTTTATATCTGCAGGAATTAGTCAAGAACAAGCAAGAAGTTTGTTTAGAGAGACAGAACAACTAAGTGGATTGACTGGTGTAGCTGCACAAATGGGACAAGATTTATCAGAAGAGGACATTGCTAGTGGTTTAGCAGGCCTTAGCCCGGAACAATTAGGTTTAATAAAGAGTGCAGAAGCTAGGTCAGCATCACAATCTTCTATTCAAGCAGGTGCTGCAACAACACAAGCAGGTCAAGTCACAGGATTAATTGAAGAATAACTACTTGTTTAAACAGCTTGCATTTTAAAATTACATGATATAATAACTATTGACGCTCTACTAAGGCCGGGCGGTTAAACTAGACCTAGGATACGAGAACTGTCTTGATGCCTACATACAAGACACGCAAAATAAATAACATGTAGCAGAACCCAGTGCATTACATAGATGGCACTTGCTTAAATATTATTTATAGATAAAGGAGACAATACATGTCAGAAGAAATAACTAATGAGACTGAAGTTCAATCAGCTCCTGGAGATAAGAACTGGAAAGCAATTCGTGAAGAGAATAAAGCTCTAAAGGATGAGCTAGCACAGTATCAAGTCAAAGAGAGAGATGTACTTTTTCAAGAGATTGGATTAGACAGAACTAAAGGTATTGGTAAAGCAGCCGACCAAATGTACGAAGGCGATTTAGCTGCAGATGCATTAAGAGCATTTGTATCTGAAGAGTTCGGAGAAGAAGTATTTGGACAGCAAGACAGTTTTCGTGAGACAGTAAATGCCGGACAAGAAAGATTAGATAATCTAGCTAGTCAAGCACAAGCTGTAAGTGCTAACACAAGTGTACAAGAACAGATAGCTGAAGCTCAACAAACCGGTCGAGTTAGAGACAGTATTGCTACAAAAATGAAAGCTCTAGAAGAGCTTCAAAAAAACAAGTAGCGTTTAGGAGAAAAGCTCCTAAACAGAATTAGGAGAAAAAAATGGCAGCTATAGGCTCACCAGACCCAATCTCAGTATCTGAGATTAATAACTTTACAGGTGAACTCTTTAAAGTTGGAGCAAGAAGGACCCCATTACTATCAATGGTTGGTGGTTTAAATGGTGGTAAACTTCTTAACTCTCCTGTTTTCCAAACCCAAAAAGTAGATACCCCTACAGTCAACTCTTATACAGCAGTTGCTGAAGGTGGAACACCTGCTTACTTTGGTAGAAGCAGAAGTTCTGCAATAGACTGTGTGCAAATTTGGAACCAAGGTATTAAACTTACCTATTCCGCAATGGCATCAACAGGCTATTTGAACTCACAAGCTATGGAAACCGGAACAAAAGCTTTTGAAGGGCAAAACCCAATCAATGATGAAATGGCATTTCAATTAGAAGAACTACTTAGCAAAATCGCAAGAGAAGTTGAGTATGAATTCTTTAATGCTACATTCAATGATGGAACAGATGGTAACCCAAGAGAGATGCGTGGCATCGCTGAATGGGTAGCTACCGGAAATGGTTCATCAGCTTTCGCACATGATACAAATGGCGATGGAACAGGAACAGCTCAAGGTCTTGACTTTGATGCTCTTGCTGAGACATTAAAATTAATGTATGATGCAGGCGCCCCAATGGCTAACCCTGTACTTTTCGCAAGACCAGGTTCAGTTCTTGACTTGAACCAAAACCTTGTTAAGAGTGGTTCTAATCAAATGGCAGTATTGCCTAGAGATAGAAACATTGCAGGTGTTAACATTGACACAATCATTACTCCATTCGGAAACATTGGACTTGCAGTGAACGAATATGTTCCTGCTGACCAAGCATTCGTATTGGATATGTCTTACCTAGATGTTTGTTTCTTAAACATCCCAGGAAAAGGCGGAGTATTCGTAGAGGATACAGACAATGATGATGCAGCCGCAGTATCAAAGCGTGTCTACATGGAAATTGGTCTTGATAAAGGACCTGCCGAGTATCACGCAGTTATCAATGGCGTAAGCTAAAGATAAATATTTGAAGATTAGGGTGGAATTCCACCTCCACCCTCTTCTTCTGTTAGAATAATAAAAAAAGATTTAGGAGATTAAATGCCAGTTGCAGGTAAAAGTTTATACAAGACAAAAGCTGTCACAATTGATATATCAGAAAATGCTACAACTAGTACAGCTGTAGATACAGATGGATTGTTGTTGTCAGGAATTATTTTTCCCGCTGCTATGACAGGTGCTAACATTACTTTCCAAGTTACTTCCACTAATACTGGAGGAACTTTTAAAGCTTTGAAAGAAACTGATGGAACAGATGTAACTTATACTGTCACCGCAAACTCCCATGTTAGGGTAGACCCTAGCGGATGGGCCGGAGTTGGTGCTATTAAAGTTATATCAGATGGTACAGAAACAGCAGACAGAGTTATAAACTTAGTATTTCATTCAGCGTAAAGGATTAAGATGAGTACAACAATAGCAAACCTAGTTGATAGGGTTTTTAGAGAGTACCTTGAACCAATGGAAGATGTGGTCAGTTATTCTTATTTAACCTCCGGAATAGATGAAAATGCAACAACTATATCTTATGATGGAGATTTATTTTCTGTAGAAGAAGAAGACGCATTAGATGCAGGAGCCATACTAGAAGTAGGCCAAGAGTTAATGTACTCAAAAGAACTTAATGCTGTAACTAATGAAATTACAGTACAAAGAGGTGCTAGAGGGACAACAGCAGAAGCACATTCTTTAGGAGCGCTTATTAAAATAACTCCACAGTTCCCAAGAGTAAATGTTTTTAATGCTGTTAAAGACCAAATAGAAAATTTATATCCAACACTATATGCAGTCGAGACACAAACAATATCTAGTGCAGTTGGTTATGTTGCGTTAACAGGTGACGATGACAATAGAATTGTTGCACCATTAAAAGCAGTATCACAATACCAAGAGCTAGACGCAGGTAATGAAACCACAGTACAGTTTAGAGGGGTTGCTGTAGAGCTTATAGATGTACCAACTTCTATAACTGCATCCGGTAAAGTTGTACAGTTTAGTGGCGTAAGTACTGGTGTAAATGTTCACTGTACTTTTAAAAAGAAATTTGGAGAAGTGTCTTCTGAAAGTACAACACTAGCAGAGATAGGTTTAGAGACAGAATACGAACCAATTATTATGGCCGGAGTTGCTGCACAAATGATAGCAGGCAAAGACATACCTACTTACACAGCAGATTATATTACAGACCAAATGCAAGTAACAAATTATCCAGTTAACTCTTCATCGAATATAAGAAATTCTTTACTTCAGTATCAACAAGTTTTAATAAATCAAGCAAGAAAAGATTTAAGAGCCAGGTACCCGGAACCTGTCAGTTTAAACAGCGTGGTATATCCAAGTGCCTAGAGTTGCAAATACTTCTATTGTCAGCAACCCACAAAGATATGGTTATGATATTCGCTTAGATAGTCTTTACTTTAGAACTGCTATTGGCCCTGGAAGAGCGATGACTATACAATCATCCGATGTACAAGAAGGTCAGATAAATGTTAAACAAAACCCCGAAGACTTTACATCTAACTTAGGTCGTATCTATTCACGAAATGATTTTCGTGGTGGTCAAGGATTAGATACAGCACATAGAGCTAATGGTACACCTAAAGATACAACAAGATTTTGGGATAGCAAAGGTGTAGATATATTTCATGGAGATGAAGAAACTTCTTATAACATTCATTTGTTATACACCATGGAAACAAAAGGTTTAACTTTTACTACTTCTGAACAATATATAGCACAAACTACAAATGGTTATCTTTATGTTAGTGATGGCTTAGTAATATATAGAAGTACAGATTATGGAGAGAACTGGTCAACAGTTACATCTACAAATGTTTCATACAACATAACAGGTATGGTTGCATTTGGTAATAATGTTTTTGTTGTGACTGGAGATGGTGGAACAAATAAACAACTTATACATTTTGATGAAACAACTTGGAGTGTTGAAAGTTTAGGAACATCTATTACTGGTTACTTTACTGGTCTTTGTTTCGTTAAAGGTAGGTTAATTGTTACAGGTAAAAGCACAACTGCAGAATATCTATGGGAAGCAGACCCTTATACAGGAAACTTTACTGGTGTATTTCAAACACCAAGTGCAATAATAACTGTAGAACCTACACATAGTATTACTTCTGTTGTTGATGCAGGTGCAGTTATATTAGCTGCTAGTACAGATGGCAATATTTATTCTTTAAAAGATAATGCAGGTACTTTAGAACTTAAAGGACAATCACGCATTGGAGATGAACAAGTACACTCCATTGAAGCACTAGAAGGCATTGTATTTTTTGGTACACAAGAACAAGGTACAAATATAGGTAGATTATATAGAAGTGATTTGGTAGTAGCAGATGACTTGTATGTATTAGCTAACAGACAATTATTAAAAGAATGGGATAATGGTGTAGCAGGTTCTCCTCACTCTATGTTTGCATCAAGAGATAGTATTTATGTAGGTGTTAGAGAAAGTGCTACTGATACTTATTTGTGGAGATATTACTTACCTACTGCAGGTTTAGCTAGAGATTTAAAAGTACCTGGACAAGGTTTAGTGGGTGGCATTAAACAAGTACAGGGTAAATTTTTTGTATTAGTTCAAGGAACAAGTGGTGGTGTGTTTATGGAAACATCTACATACGAAACCGAAGGTTATGTTATTATGTCTGCTGCAGATTTCTTTACAGCAGAAAGTAAACAATTTGTTGGTGCAGAGATTTCTACAAATGCTTTACCTAATGATACTTCTGTAGAACTTTATTACTCAACTAAATTTGAAGCGTTAGATAATCCTAATGATAGTTCTTTTAAATTAGCATTTACACAAGCATCCGGTACTGGAGATACAGAAAAGCAAATAGCAGAAATAGCAAGATATATTGTTGGTAAAGTTGTACTTAAAAAAGATGGTGGTAACAACGCCACACCTAAACTAAAGTCAGTACAGTTTCGTGCATTAGCTAGACCGGAACTTGTAGTGGCACAGATACCTATAAACATATCAGATAGAGTAGAACGACCTGGAAGAAAACCTATAAAAGTAAAAGGTCTAGGAGAAGAGTTATATGCAACACTTCGTGATAAAGAAGGAGACAGTGTAACTTTAGAATTATTTAATCCTGCAGAAATTATAAGAGGTGTTGTGGAACAGATTAGTTATCCAGTACAATCTAATACAGAGCGTGGAAGTGTTACGCAATATGCTATACTGACTGTCAGAGGAACAAGGCAGCCTGTATTAGAAGATGTATCATCGATACATGTAGCAGGTATTTCAGCTTTTGGTATAATGAGATTTGGAGCATAAATGGCAGACAGAGAAAGTCAAGTAGTAAACTTTTTTGAGACAACATTAGCAGGACTACTAGCTAGTGGTGCTACTTCTACAACTTTAACTACTGCACCTACAACAGATGGAATAACAGCAATTAATGCTAGTGTAAGTAGCCCTTATTATTTAGTTATAGACCCGGATAACAACGCAAACAGAGAAGTTGTATTAGTAACATCTTCTGCTAGTTCTACATTATCAGCTATAACAAGAGACTTAGAAGGAAGACATGCAATAGACCCGGACCATCAATCCGGTACTGTCGTTCGTATGGCTGTACTTGCAGAACACTTTTCAGATGTACATGACAGAATAGATGCTGATGAAACTACTAATGCTACACATAGAACAGATGGTACTAAACACTTTTTATTAGTTGATGAAGATGATATGGCTAGTAATAGTGCTACTGTAGCAGCTTCGCAACAATCAGTTAAAGCGTATGTAGATGCTCAAACATCAGGTGGAGTAAGTTTAGGATTAGTACTGGCACTTTCATAATGGGAATGTTAACAATGCTCAAAGAAGGTGGAAGTCTTCTTATAGATACTATAGGCAACTTACCTATAAGCGAAGATTTAGATTTATTAGTTACTGCAGGTGGTACTTTATCAGTAACTTTTAGAATAGTAATGGATAGTTTTTTCATAACAAGTAGCAATAGTTCGCAAGCTTATGCTATAGTTATGGGAGATTAACAATTTGGAGATATAATGGCAGATACACTACATTCAGTACAAGGAGTTCTTGGAACATCAGCAGCAGATATTATTGATGCTGTTCCTGCAGCTACTACTGAAACAGTTATTGGTATTTTAGTATCTAATGTTAGTGGAACAAGTGCAGATGTTACAATAGATTTAAGTGTGACTAAATCAGGTGGAAGTTTAACTCACATTCTTAATGATGTATCACTACCTTTTGGCACAACAATAGAGATTACAACAAAAATATCATTAGAAACAGGTGATGTACTACAAGGATTATGTTCTGCAGCTTCTAGCGCAGAATACAATGTATCATTTCTTAGACAAGCTTAGGGGTAATTTATGCCCTACATAGGCACACAACCGAATGATGTAAAAAAGAATACAGGTTTATATACACCTAGTGAAATATTACAACTTACTAAAGATGGTAGTTGGGGTGGCTCATTAGAACTTATTGATAGCCTATCTTGGACATCAACAACTAATAATTTAGAGTTCACTAATTTGAAAGAGGATATTTATGATGTTCACATTATTCAAGTAAAAGCAAGACCAAATGGTCCAAGTGGTAGTTTTTATTATAGAACTTCAAGTAATGGTGGAACTTCTTATGACAGTACTACTGGTAATTATCAATTTGCAGTTCAGAGATGTTTTGCTAATGGCACTTTTGATGAACAAAAAAGTAATAATGCAGGTGTAATAGAGTTATATGGGAATGCAGGTGCTACAGTTCAAGCTAGAAGTAATAGAACTACTTATATGTATAATGCAGGAAACCCAAACAAGTACACATATTTCACAGACCATTCAACTTGTGATAATAATGGTTTTAACTCTACTTTTGGTGGTGGTGTTAGAAGTTCTGCAAGTGTAGTTAATGCAATACAATTCTTTACTAATGCAGGTGGTGGCTTTGCAAATGGAGAAGCTTTTTTGTATGGAGTAAAACAGATATGAGTAACCTAAGATTAATTAATGAAACTACTGCTAGTTCTGTATCTAGTGTTGATGTAACAGATGTATTTAGTGCAGATTTTGATATTTATAAAATTTCAGTAGTTGGGGATTTTACTAATACTAATCAAATTATTAATGCAAGATTTATAAATTCTAGTGGAAGTGTAGTTACTGCTAGTAATTATAATTATGCAATTTTATCAATGGAAAGTGGTAATCTATTTGTTGAAGATAGAAATCAAAATCAAAATTATATGAGAAGAATGGTTTATTCACATACTGGAGTAGATTTTGGATTTGTATTATATATATTTAATCCTTATTCATCTAGTAGTTACAGTTTTTTATTATCACAGGGTACAGGTGCTCCTTCAGGGAAAGGAACAAGTAATAAAGGAATTGCAGTATTGAAACAAACTGCAAGTATGACAGGCATACGATTTTATAATGTTGATTTTACAGATATATCAGTTAAATGTTATGGATTGAGAGTTGATAGCTAATGGCAGGACAATTAATACAAGTAGATACAGAAACAGTAACAAGTGCAGTTCCATCAGTAATCTTGACTGGAATAAATGATGACAGTGTTTATATGTTAGCAATCACAAATATGGATAGTTCTAACACTAATTCATTTAGCTATCATTATCCTTATATAAGATTTACTGAAAGTGGCATTCCAAATACAACAACAAATTATGAATTTGCAGGAAAACTTTTAAATTCAGGTGGTGCATTTGGAAATATTGCAAATACAATCCAAGATGATATTCAGCTAAACCTTGTCCATGTTGGCACTGGTACAAACCAAACAGTGCAAGGAATTTACCACATATACAATGCTTATAACAGTTCAGAGTTTACTTACTGCACAATAGAAGGAGTTGGAATATCAACTTCAAGTTCAAATAATTTATATGGTGGAAATGGTGGTGCAGTGTTAAAACAAGCTACACAAGTTGATGGAGTTGAGTTAAGTTGGAGTAGCTCTGAAACTATAACAAGTGGAACTTTTACATTGTACAGGGTGGTTTAAATGAGTGAATATGGATACATACCAGAAGCACCAGAACAAGCTTTTAAAAATAATAAAGGTATTTTTACACCAAAAAATATTTATGATTTACAAAGAGTAGGTAAATGGACATTAGATAATTCAGATTTAGTTTTATTAAGTACTATGGATTTTGAAAATGTAAGTTCTTTAAATGTTGGTTTACCTACTGGTTATGATACGCATTTTTTATTGTTTAATGAATTTAGTCCTATTGCTGATAACACTCAATTACAGGCAAGATTTGTAATAAATGGAAGTGTTAATACGAGTAGTAAATATTCATACCATACTTTAAGAAATGATGATAGTAATAATACCTATCAACTTGCTGCATCAACAACAACTAGTATGGTACTTTTTAATGCTACAAGTTCACAAATTAAATATTCAGGGGGTTGGAATATGATGATACATGGTGCTGCAAATAATACAGTAATTCCTAAATTAAGTTGGAGTGGAGTTAGTGTAGATGCAAATGGAGATACTTCAGCTTTTGATGGAGATGGTATGTTTTCAGATGGTGGTACAGGTACAACTCCAACAAGAACAAGGCAAGAAGCAATACATTTTTTTCAAAACTCAAATAATATTAGTGGTCATGTTAAAGTATTTGGAGTATATAAACCATGAATTTAAAACATATAAAAACAGTAACTGCAGAGAGTGATGTAAGTACTTTAGCAATAGATGATTGTTTTAATTCAAGTTACTCACACTATAAAGTATTTTTAGAAAATTTAAACTCTTATGGTTTTACATATTATAATGCTAAATTAAGGGATACTTCAGGTGCAGTAAGTGGTACTAATTATATCCAACAACAATTAGGTAAATTTGGAACTACAGCTTCAGGTGGTGGTCAAGGTTTTTATTATAATGGTTATAACACAACCCTTGATTATATAATATATTTTGGGGGACAAGGAATAAATAGTTATCAAAATACTATACATGGAGTTTGGGATTTCTATATGCCATTTGAAAGTGATAAGTTTACTTTTATAACAGGTAAAGCACACAGCTCACAAGGTCAATATCAAATGTATGTAAGTAATACACACATAGTTTACCCAGTTGCTTCTTCAATTACAGGTTTAGAAATCGGTTATGCTCCTAAAATTTACACAGGAACTAAACTATCTGTATATGGAGTGCCAACATAATGCCTAAACAAGGATTACATATAATTCAAAAAACTGTTGTGTCAAGCAACACAGCTGCAGTGACATTAACAGGAATTGATGATACTTATGATGTTTATCATGTCAGAATAATAGATGCACAAAGCACTACGACAGAACCTTTAAAAGCAAGAATAACAAAAAGTGGAGTTGTAGTTGATAGCGATAATAATTATGATTATAGTTTTTGGGAACGCTTAACAAATAGAGCAAGTCCAGCTTTTAATAGTTTTGATAATCCTTATGGCTTACCAAATGCTGATAGTTGGAGAATACAGCATCAAAATTCTGATACACAAGCAGGAACAACAGTTGGTTTAAATATGGAAATGGATTTATTTAATTTTAGAAACGCAGATGCTAACACACAAGTTGCTTGGCGTTGTATTTTTAATGATGAAAGTTGGGATGGTATTTCAAGTACAAAAGGTGCAGGTGGATTTACTCCATCAAGCCAAAGTGTATCAGATGGTATATCATTTTTTAATGACAGTGGACAATTTACTCGTGGAACATTTATTCTTTATGGTTATTCAAACACAATATAGTAAAAGTATGCTAACATAGGAGATATTATGGCAACATTAGAAGAACTAACAACTGAAGCTACAGCGGAGATAGAAGCTGCTAAGCCAATGTACAAGCAAGTTAATAACGATAGACTTGAGTTTACTGATGCTGATTATGCACAAGCTGTAACAGACTTGGCTAACAGTAAATGGAATACTCAACAGTTTGGTTATATACAAGCTAGACAAGAAGCTTATGGTTCTATTGCTGACCAGTTAGATATGCAATACTGGGATGCAGTAAATGGTACTACTGTTTGGAAAGACCACATAGCTACAGTTAAATCAGACAATCCAAAACCTGCATAAATAATCTGTTATAATCGTCCTTATGGATTTTATAATTGGATTTTTACTAGGTTATTTTTTAAAAGAAATTAGTCTATATCTTAAAAGACTAAGTAACTACGACCTAGATAGTAATGTAAATAAGGAATGGGACTGGATGTCCCATGATGACTTACCATAATGTCTCCTTCAGACAACTACACACAGAAAGAAATCATTCAAATGATATTTAAAAAGCTCGATGACATCGAGAAAAAACTTGACACTAAATTAGATAAATCAGAATTTTATAAAGTATTAACATTAGCAGTTGCTATAGGTGGAGTAGTCGCAGCAATCGTAATGTAATGCTGTTTAAACAAAGTTGAGTAAGAGCAAAGAGTATTATAGAGAAACTGATTACAAAGGAAAGGATGAAAGTATGCCAATGAAGATAACAACAAGAGATATATGGGGTGCTAAACCCAATAAAAATTCTTTTTCTAAACTAGGAGAAGTCAAAGGTTTAGTTGTACATTGGTCAGCTTACCCTGTTGCAGTAGGCAACATGGCAGAGATGGACCAGTGCAAGACTATACAAAGACTACATCAAGAAGATAGAGGTTGGAATGATATAGCATACAACTTTTTAGTAGGAGATACAGGACAGATATATGAAGGCAGAGGATTTGGAAATAGAAGTGCAGCACAAGGAGGTAACAATCGTGAAGAAATTAACTACAATAACAAGCATTATATTGCTGTGTGTTGGTTGGGTGGTAGCAATCCTACCGACAAACCTTCAGATAAAGCTATTGCATCTGTTAAATGGTTATACGAACAAGTAGGTGGAGAGTTAAGACCACACTCTTCATTCAAAAAAACAGCTTGTCCTGGTGATGCTTGGACACAAAAGATAGTAGAAGGATTACAGGTAGAGGAAATAGATAACTCATCTCCACCTGATATGATACATCCAAACTTTATTCAAGAGAAACTTGATACAATTATTGCTAAACTAGAGAACATAGAGAATAAACTAAAGTTAGGAAAATTAATACAATGAGCCAAGAATATAAAGATGTTCTTAGTAAAACAGTTTGGACTTTTGTTGAAGCATTCATATCTGCACTAACAGTTGCACCTTTAGTTGGTGTTGACGCTAATGCATTACAACTTGCTGCCCTATCCGGTGGAGCTGCTGCACTTGTAGTAGTGAAAGAGTTTGCTAAAAAACAAATAGGACCAAAACCTAAAAAAGCATCCAAGTAAATACATAGGTAATTCAATATCTGTTATATACTAAATGTAGTATATGAAAGGTGGAAACATGCCTAAGAAAAAATCATCTAAGAAAACAGCTATACCTGCAGAGAATGGTAATAACTTTTACAAAGCAGGATGGCAACCTTCTATAGACATAGACCCTAATACAGGTAAGGGTGAAGTTGTACATGTAGGTACAGACCCTAACTATGAGAATGACTTCGATAACATCCTAAAGAACTGGGGATTTGACCCAAACATATACGAAATAGATGGCATTTTAAAAGTATCTTCCTGGAATGCACAGCTTAAAGGTGGTATCGTTGAAACTTTTCACGCATTCAAAGGAACTATACGCAGGAAATCAGCAACACACGACAAACATTATGACGCATTGTTTAAACAAGCAGTAAAGAAGCCGGCGCTCACTAAACGAAATCTATTTGGTGGAGATACAGCTATGTTATTTATGATGAGTGACTGGCAGTTGGGCAAGGATGACTATGGAGTTGAGGCAACTATTGCCAGGTACGATGTAGCATTGCAGGATGCAGTCAAGCTATTAAAGAACTATCGTAAGATGGGGATGAAGATTGATGAAGTATTTCTAGTAGGAATGGGTGACTTAACAGAAGGATGTTCTAAATTTTTCTACGACAGTCAACCTTTTAATGTTTCTCTAAATCTTTTAGAGCAATACTCACTAGCTAGAGCGATGATATACAAAACAGTAGAGACTTTCTTACCACATGTAGATAAGATTACATTAACTGGAGTGCCAGGGAACCATGGTGAAATGACCAGGAGTGGTAAAGGGCAAGTCCTTTCTAATAGATTAGACAACTCAGATACTATGCACCTACAGATAATGGAAGAAATATTTTCGGCCAACAAAGAACGATACAAAAAAGTAAAGGTCATCATACCCGAAGGTTATCATTTAAATATAGAGGTCAAGGGTAAGAAGACTGCATTCACACATGGTCATATGACTAATGGTGGAGGTAATGCAGAGGCTAAGATAGAGGCTTGGTGGAAGGGTCAGATGTTTGGTTTCCTACCAACAGGTGAAGCAGAGATACTTATAACAGCTCACTACCATCACTTTCGTGCTAAGAACCAAGGAGATAGACACTGGTTTCAATGTCCATCCCTTGATAAGTCTATTGATTTCACACAGAGAAGTGGATTGTGGTCACACCCTGGAGTGCTTACTCTCTTAGTAAACGACAGAGGGCCTAGCTTTCCGGTCATTGTTTAAACAACCGGATATAAGCTAACGATTAAAAGGATATAGAGCTATCTCTTCTATAGGTACCAGTACTCCTTTACTTCTGTTACCATCACCACCATCAACATCTCTATCGGTGTTAACATATTTCCTACCTATTTCTCTTAGTGCGGCTACTGGTATGGTGTAACACATGATGGGTTTGTCATTGTCGTCTATTAAAAACAATGCCCACCATTCAGCTTTAGTGGCGGATATCCCACTAGGTTCGTACTTTAATTGATTGACAGGCCTGTACAGATATTCCACAAAATGGTTCTTAGACTTCTCCCAAATGTGTCTCTCTGATTTGACTTCTATATTGTCGTTACCCATGAACTTCTTGTATAGGTTCTCCATTTCTTTACCTTGTTTAAGTTGTTCATAGAATTTTTCTCCATTAATATCCCAGTCTTTATTTGCTTTTGTCATATGTCCTCCAACATTTATTGCTACTGTTCCAATGGTGACTACCACTGTTGTAATATAACCAACTTGCTATCTTTGTACTAAGTACAGGGTCAGTTCTTGGTCCAGTTATATTTAACTTAGGTGTCAACCAAATCCAAGTGAAGTCATTAAATTGCCACAACCCAATGTCTCTTGTGTTATTGGTATTGCCATTCACTGCTTCACTTCGTCCACTGCTTTCACAGAATATAATCAACAAGGCCTCTGCTACATCTTCTTCTTTGAAGTGTTCTGTAACTAGAGGCTCCCATTGAATTACATGTTCTATCTTTGTTTGATTGTTTAAACAATGTATGTATTCGCTTATGCCTTCTTGTGTTTCTTGGATGGGTACTAGACATAAAGGTAGAATGCTAGCGAAGAGGCTGAACATTTCTCATCCTCTTCTGCTCTGCTTTCTGCATTGATAAATCAACTAAATAAGCTCCACATTCTTTGTCTGATTTCTCCATGGTTCTTTCATTCATCATCTTTATGATGGCACCACAGAAATAGTTTCCACTATTGTCATAGTAAATAGCCCTGTTACCAGGGCATCTACCATTAACTTTGCATTTAGTATCGGGCATAGAAGGAACATCAAAATTATGATTAGGATATTTCTTTTTTAACTTTGCCTTTAACTTATCTAGTGGAAACGATGGCTGTTCTAGAGCCATGTGCTAGGTACTTCCTTGTCACCTTTGCCACCAATGTATCCACCCCATCCACATCCATTAGCTGCCGGTCTATATTTCGGGTCATTCTTTTCACACATAAAGTCGGGTAAGTTTTTAATACCACTACCTTCGGGTGCATTTGATTTCTTGACACGCATATCTGTTATGTCTTCTGTCTTGCCACACTTAGGGCATGGCTTTAAGCTACCACTATTGTCAACTACTTCTCCGAATACATCCTCGACTGTGTCGATTAGTGCTTTAGGTGTAGCTGATTGGTACTGTACAAACAAATCTAAGTACTCATCAAAGTCCTTGTCTGTCCACTTGCTAACATCTTTTTCTTTATTAGCTTTTGTCCAGTTATCCCATGATTGTTTTTTAATTGCCATTCTTGTTTCCTCTAAAGGTTCATGAAAGGCAAGTGCTTCTCTTAGTCTATTCACCATATCACTTGGGTCCTCGTCTAAGAACTTAGTAGGAACTGGTCCTATATCTTCTGTCGCTGATTTTTGTAGGAACTTTTCTACAGTTACATCACTAGACTTGTTTGCATAGTGTTCTTCTTCTGTAACTTCACCTGTCCATAGATGGAGGCCGATACCATGACGCATCGCTCCACGCTTTAGTGCATCCGACATACATAGTTTTAGCAACTCACCTTCGGTATTGTTATTCTTTACATCAACGCTATCTACATCACCGACTTCGTCATGTGATACACCGAACAGTGTAAATGTAGTAACAGCTCCTCTTACTTTGCCTTCACTATCTCTTACAATTTCTTTTAATGTATGGCTCCACTCACCATAAGCGACATCGTTAAGTCTCTTAGTGACAAGGTGATGCGGTACATAAGAACCGAATTTACCCTTGGGTGGTGCCTTCACTTCGTCTTTACTGAATGGCTTTGTTAAGGCCTTCTTTAATTTATCGTCCATTTATTTCCTCCATTATTTTGTATACTCTTGCCAAACTAATATCTAAGATACCTGCTATTTGCTTGACTGTTATGTCGTTGTTTAAACAATCAACGATGAACTGCTTGCGTGTCTTGTGTTTTTCTTCCAACATAATTTGCGTTCTGTTTATCTCTGATTGTATTCCTTTAAGTCTGTTAAGAACTATAGTACTTTGGTCTGTCATAAATTTATCACCTCTGCTTTCTCTACTTTTGTATAGTGAACTTCACAACCGGGTATGTTATCAATGTAACCAATGAAAAAGTTTTCTCTTTCTTTAGCTGTTGCTACTGAACTTTGGTCTACGATAACTTTGATTGTAAGTATTTCTACTTCTTCATTCTTCTTCTGCTTTTCCTGCGTCATCTTTTACCTCTCCTATTAATTGTGTATTGTATGCTACTGCGAACTGTTCTAACAGTGCATTAGCTTTTGTTGGGTTTGGTTTTTTTATATTTCCAAACATAATTTTGCTACCTCCACAAGCATTAGCTAATTCAATAGCCCAGTTTTTTATAGTTGCGGGGTCACGAAAATCGATACCATCGTTTGGCATACTGCCTCCTTAGTTGTTTAGTGTTAGATACTTGCTGATACTTTGCTGTATAGTCTTATCATAAAGTGATTAGAACCTACATCTTTAAGCTCTCTCACCTTAGCTTGTGCCTCGAACAGGTCTTCAAACTCCCACTCATAGACACTGCTGTCAAATATGCTCACACTTTTTACAATGTATTTCATACTTATAGACTAACAGCTATTGAATATTAAACAACTATTTAAATAGCGTTATGTTGTTTTAGTATCCTTTGTATCTCTATGTTGCATCTCTCTATCTGTATCTCTAAGGATACAAGTTTTTTATTTGTCGCTAACTTTTCTCTAGTATGTATCAATGTTTTTATGTTATCGTTTTTACCAGGGGCAATTAACTGATTGATTGCATCAATCTCTGTTTGTAATCTAACCTTCTCATCTTCTAATCTTTTTAATTCACTCATCTTCTATCTCTCCATTCATTGTGTAATCGTATGGGCTGTAGTTAAAAAGTTTCCAAAAACTTTTGTCGTATACCTTTCGTGCATACTTGTAACCTATTTTTTTTGTAACTGTATCTTTGTTTTCTGTTAGCTCCATTGCATCTAGCGAAAAGTAAAACAGTTTGTAATATAATTTTTCACTCATCTGATACCTCCTTATACTTTATCTCTATACCTTCTTCAAGCTCTAGTACGAACCCTTGGTCGTTAGTACCTACAACTTTAAAGTGTTGTAAGACTGTTGGCTCTGTTAGCTCTTCCTCGGTTTGCTTTTTAATTGCTTCGTCTCTACTGTCGTACATTATCCATTTGACTTCACCATTTTTAAATTCGACTATGTCAAACTTAGAACATATGGATATTTCCTTTGGCTCTCTCATTCTTTCCTCCTTGTTTAAACAGTCGGTACTATATGTACCAACTGTCATCACCATCACTATCGTCTGCATCAAGAACTAATATGGATTGTATCTCCTCACCAGTTTGCTTTGCATCGTTATCGTTTCCCCACTTCTCTAAGAAGTTACTACTGTCATTCATTGCATCTTGTCTGCAATCATGTAGCTCATCTTCTGTCATTGGGTAGTCATACTTATAGGTAACAACCTTAGTTACCTTAAAGAAGACTGCGTCTTGTGGCGTATTTACTTGTTCTACCAAACTTTGCTCCTTTACATTCTTGTGATAACACAAATGTGTCCCACTCTTTTGTTGCTTTGTCTCCATCAACTGCTCCGATTTCTTTTGCCTTAGCTATTGCTTTGGTCAAGCTATCAAATGCACTTGGGTGAATAAGAATTGTCCTATCCTCATCACCATCTAGAGCTACCTCTAACCATACGCTGTATTCGTTAATGGTATATTCTGCTCCATTTTTTATTTCATTTAGTGTTGGCATTATGCCTCCTTATCTTTTCTTACTTGTTTAAACAGCCATGTGGGTAGGCTGAACAACCATACCCACCCAATGGCTTTCCCTGTTGGGTTAATTATAGAACAGGAAGTCTTGGTCCTGTTGCTGATATGTAGTACCATACTCATTAATATGCGTGTCGAATTGTGCGTTAGGATGGTCTTTCTTAATCTCATTAAGCTCACCTTCTTCACCTTCAACGCTCCAACCACATTCGTTTAGTCGAATGTTGTGCATATTCTCTCCACCATTACTGGTGAAGTCTGTTATCTTTTGTAATGCCTCTTCTTCGCTGTCTGCTGAGACATATGCCTCGTTTTCTTGCGTATACTTTAAGTAATATAGTTTCATTACTTTCCCTCCAATTCTCTAACTAATCTGTGCAATTGATTTGTGTAATCTGCAATTCTATAACTAACAAACTCATCAATCGTTTTGTCTTTGAACGCTTTAGCTTTTTCCTTGTCGGCACTCCAGTCATTACAAATGTTAATTGCTTTTAACAATTCTCTTAACTCTGCTTTTATTTCTTCCATTATTCTTCCTTTCCAAAATAGTTATCTGTGTCATTTACTGCCTGCATAGCTAACTCAATACCTCTGTCTAGCCCTGCATAAAAACTAAGGTCATCATCCCAGTCTACAGTTTGTTCAAAGTCAACACCACTGTCTTCTTCAAACTCCTCAATATATTCTTTTCTCATAGACGCTAATGCGTCAAGCAATTTTTCCATTATTCTTCCTCTCTAAAATAGTTATCTGTGTCATTTACTGCGTATTCAGTTGCTAATTGAGCTAAGTCATTTTGCATATTTCTAATTAAGCTATTAGTAATTTGTAATTCCTTACCTGTTTTTTGTGCATACGCCAATGCAACTGAATGTATTGT
>Ga0222718_10000484_pt1 | contig 40735 bp, 32 predicted proteins | sample C33_27DmetaG_FD_165045 | JGI IMG/M metagenome (GOLD analysis project Ga0222718, IMG submission 165045) | Estuarine water microbial communities from San Francisco Bay, California, United States - C33_27D | ecosystem: Environmental > Aquatic > Marine > Unclassified | place: USA: California...
CGCGTTGACCGAGAAGGCTGTGTATGTGCCGGTGAAAGACGGCATCGTCATTCTCGATCCTAAAGATCTTAAACGTGTAGGCGATATCAAGGTCGACAATTCTGAAGAAGTACAGATCGGTGAAGCTCGTGACGAAAGGGCGGGAGACCCGGTGGGCAACCTGGTATGCGATGGGCGTTATCTCGTCGCAACGGGCATGGAACGAACAAGAGCATTAGGTGACAGCCGCGAGCGCCTGAACACGTTGGCCAAGCGTATTGGCAATGGAGATGTCGGCGCCATGCTCGCTCGCGCCAAGCTTCGACGCGAAATGGGCGATGTGCCCAGGATGCTGGATGACCTGCGACTCGCCTTCAAGACCAAACCCAGCGATGCGACGGCCGAATCATTGCTTAATGGCTTGCTGGCATCGGCTGCAGACAACGCGGACGGCGCCGGTAATGTGCTTATCGAAGCCTCCCAGTTGGCGAACAAGTCCGTGCATCGCGTGGGCGTCTGGCTTGCCCAGGCCCGGCATCTTGTTGCTACAGGAAACTCGGATGCGGCCATCGAGCTTTGGCTTAAGGTTGCTCAAGATCAGAGCGATGCTTTGGAACACTTCGATTTAACAGATCGCAATGTCCGTGCACTGGCTTCCATGGCCGGTTCAGTCGCACTGCAGGAGATGGCCAGGGAACCGTCCGTCAGAGCCAAGCTGGAAGAACGAGCACAATTGGCCTTGGCCGAGGCATTAAAGTATCAGCCAAACCCATCTGTTGTTAACGAGATCGCCGCCTTGGAGAAGAAGATTCCGCAGCTCGGACAACAGATCGTCGAAGTGGATAACCAGATTAATAATGTCTGGTCTACCAAGTACGAGCTCGAAGCGCTTACCGAACCTATGGAAGAACGTCTGAAGGAGCTCAGCAAGCAGATAAAAGAGGTCGTTAAGAACGAGGGTGAGAACGCAGGACGCCTCAAGACCATGCGTGAAGATTACGAAGCGGCCCGCAAACGTTTTGAAATAGAGTCCGCCAACCTGGCGAATGTTGAAAAGCAGTTGAAGGACCTCGAAGACAAAGCCGACGCCTACCGTAAGGAACTCGCCGCGACGACGAAACGTCTGCCCGAACTCAAAGTTGGGCGATTGAGTGACATAGGTAGATTGTTGGCATTGAGCCGAGCCTATTCCGGAACGGATGCCGCTGTCCAAGGCATAGTCAAGGCGTCTGAACGTCTCCACGCCCGCGGTGAGATAGAGCTTGCGGAAATGTTGCTGATGGACCTGTCCAAATCCGACAGACGCCCGTGTGTGGCAGCCGCACTTGCGGCATTGGGTGAGTTGCATTTGAAGGTTGGCTGGCACCATGATGCTCTGCGGGACTTTGAGCGTCTCCGCGCGGAGTTCACGGGCGTGGTCGTACCCAGCCACAACGGAGCCAAGGCTGAGCAAGTCGCCAGCACCGGGTTGGGCAAGCTGCCGCAGGGATTCACGAAGTTGGATTCGGCGTCGGTCCGCACCATGCCTTCACCGCCTTGGAAACAACTTTGGCATCAGATCCCTGACACGGACACTAAATATCCCGGTCGCCTGGCCTACCGTATAGGATTTGGCGACGACGATCGCAGCGAGTTCATCGATCGCCACATTCTTCTGATCACGACCGACGACAAACGACTGCGATGCCGTAATGTGGAGACCGGGAAGGATCTCTGGTCACACGACATGGGGGATGGCAATCGCAACTTTTTTGCCTCGGGCCAGCAACTAACTCTATACGGCAACACTCGCTTCCCCAATGGAAATATCATGCGGTTCGGACACGTCGCGTTCATGTGGTCGCCCGGCAAAGTGACCGCTTTGGGATTAGTGACGGGCAAGGTCTTGTGGACCGCCGACTCCGATGTTTTCAATGTCAACAATATCAATAGGTTTCTTCCATCGTATGGTCCGTACAACAGGGTTGGGCGTCTGGCATTGGGGGCGGGCATTGTGGCCGAAATCCGCATCGATCGACAGAACTTTGCCAACGAAGTTCATGTCACGGATGTCATCACCGGAAAGACGCGGTGGGTTCGTCGGTTCGATAATGACGGCGCCACCGGGCTTGGGATCAACGGCCGACACGTCATTATTTTCTCAAACGCTGGTAACGATGAGGAAGTTAGCCCAATGTGGACGTTAACGGCCTGTGATCGACTTACCGGGAAAGTCACTGGTCGCTTTGAACTGGAGAATCTTTCGCCGCGGTCGCAGATTCTCTGGACGGACGACGGCGTGGTCTACGCCACGGAAGAAGGCCTGGCGATGCGAGCATTGCCCACGGGCAAGCTGAATTGGGAAGCGGAGCATCGAGCCGGTGGGATGAAACCGAAACCCAGAACATTCTCGTCTAACCGCGGGGGATCATGGGAATCCTATCCGACTCCCTACCGCATGGCGATGCTCGATAAGGACACTGCCTACATCGTCCATTACCTCCCCAACCGTGAGTACCGCATGCGCATGGTCGACACGAAGTCGGGTAAGCAGACACTGGATATCGGTTTCAATGTGCTGGGAAAGTATTTCACTGATGCCGCTTTGAGCCCAGACGGCAAGGATTTATATATCATCGGTGGTCCCGGCGATGCCAGCCGCACGATATTAGGCATTTTCGACGCGGCGACGGGGAAGCTTCGCTCGAAGATGGCTCTGGACCAGCGGGACAATGCAAAAACCATCGCGGCGGCTGGCGAGCTTGTTCCTGCGGTGCTCCGTGATCCACCGATCGATAAGGGCGAGGGGCGGAAGGAAGACACCAATCTTTATCGTGTTATCTTTTATCGCAAGAGTGATGGCAAATACGTCGAGGGACTCAAACTACCGGTCTCACGCGATGACGGGAAGTTCGATGGCCTTCCGGCAGTGGAAGTGCGAAACAACGTTTTGCTCGTTTCCAGCTACAACGACGGAATGCACGCCTTCGGGCGCGACTCCAAGGACAAGAGCGCAAAACTTGAAGCTGTAGACTGACTCGCGATTGCCCGCGATGAGAAAGGGGTCTGGCGGGCCCACAAAGCCTCGGCCAAACCGTCAGCAGAAACAAACGCCACGCGAGCTGCTGCAGAGCAAACCGTCGCTATGCAGCCAGATGGTGCTCCAACGCGTGACGACGCGCACCAAAGAACGGTGCACTCCGCCAAGGCTGCCAAACAGATGGCGACACAGTCAGAGGAGGTAGACCGAGAAGCAAATCTCGCTGAATGGAAGCGTCAGAGGGAGAATTGGAAGCGTCTGATGAAGAATCCCGGCGAAATCAAGTCTTTGAGCGCGGAGCAGGCCGCTGAGCTGGTGACTTCTGTCAAGGGCGGCCGCCTGTTCCTTGGTGGTCTGTGGTCGATTGACAAAGGCGTGGCTCAGGAGTTGGCGAAGTTTGAAGGGTATGAGCTTAACCTTTCCGGTCTTACCGCCATTGAACCAAGCGTTGCTCGGGAATTGGTAAAGTATGCAAGACTTATTGGGCGTGGCCGCCTGGACCTTAACGGCCTGGTCTCAATCGATATAGCGGTGGCCCGTGAATTGGCGAAGTTCAGAGGCGATCTGCAGCTTGATGGCCTTACTGTTACTGATAAAGAGATCGCGCATGAACTTCTGAAGTGTGGCGGGTTATCTCTTGACTGCCTGACTTCAATTGACGTGGGCGTTGCACGAGAATTGGCGAAAATAAATTCGGAACAGTTGAATATAACGGGCCTAACTTCCATCGATCAGGAGATTGCGAGGGAATTGGCAAAGTTTCGAGGAAACATGGGAATGCGTCTTTCAAGCGTGAAATCAATTGACAAAGAAACTGCCAGAGAATTGGCAAAATATGGTGGTTGGTACGAACTAGACGGCGTGACGTCGATTGACAAAGGAATTGCTCACGAATTGGGAAAGTCTAAGTGCTGGCGCATATACCTTGGTGGCCTGACTTCAATCGACAAAGAAACTGCTCAGGAGTTGGCAAAGTTTAGTGGTGGTGGAGGGTTGATGTTTGGCCGTCTGATAGTCGACAAAGACGTGACTCATGAATTGGCAAAGCTCAAAGGCGATCTCAGTCTGCGCATCCCTAATCGTAAAGACATTGCTGAAGAAATAGCAAATTTCGAAGGACGAAGGCTGACGCTTGTCCACTTGGCTCCACTCGACCACGAAGTTCTCAAAATCCTGAAGTCAATTCCTGGGGTTCGGATACTTGGAGCTCCGCCAGAAGCCGGTGGTGCAAAGTAACGTGTTGCACTCATCAACTTCGCTGGAATGCCCTTCCCTCGTAAGTCCGAGTTCACAACCGGTCAGGTGTGAAAGGACTTCGACATTCTTCACTAAAGCCACTTCAATCAGAGATCTCTTTATGAAAGTCATCACCCAATATTTCATACGTGTATGGATGCTGGCGCTGTCGGTTCTGACGGTTGCCGCGAGTCATGCACAAGAGCAGGCTCAAGAAAAAGAATTGACTAACAGTATTGGTATGAAGCTGAAGCTGATACCAGCAGGGGCGTTTACGATGGGTTCGCCGCCAGATGAGGAGAGTTTTGACGATGATGAGTGTCAGCATCAGGTAACGCTCAGCAAGCCTTATTTCATGGGGGTGTACGAGGTGACTCAGGCCCAGTATGAAATTGTGATGGGCAAGAAACCCAGCTACTTCCACGGTGATGAGGTGGCTATCCGTCACCCGGAAACTGGTCGCATTGTTAAGGACGCGGACAGCTCAAACCACCCAGTTGAGCAGGTTTCTTGGGAAGATGCGGTAGCGTTTTGCCAGATCCTGTCATCGATGCCGAGTGAGCGAGCTGCGGGGCGTGTGTATCGCTTACCAACCGAAGCGCAATGGGAATACGCATGTCGTGCAGGTACGAAATCGGCGTACAGTTTTGGAGATAATTACAGGTCTCTTGGTGAGCACGCTTGGCACGAAGACAATTCAGGCAGAAAAACTCATCCAGTAGGTCAAAAAAAGCCGAATGCGTGGGGTCTTTATGACATGCACGGTAACGTGTGGGAGTGGTGCAGCGATGGCTACGGAAACTATCCACGTGGCGCGTCGACGGATCCTGGCCGGCGCGCTGTATCAGGGTTCTACGCCGTGTACCGTGGCGGCAGTTGGATCGGCGAGGCCGCAGGTTGTCGGTCGGCGGGCCGCCGCAGGCACTACCTGAGCTCCCGGAGCAACAGCCTCGGCTTCCGCGTGGCGTTGGCCCCAGTTATTTCTCAACCACTGAAATAAAGAACACCAATGAAAAAATCATCATCCAACAGCACTGCTGCTTACCACGCTACGGATTTTTGCTGAATGGAAAATCGACGAGCGTTAGCGATCCAGAAACTGACGAACAAGAACTCAATCTCAACACTTGCCCGTGGGGTCAAAATATTACGACGACCTTAAAGCTCTTTGAGAATCAGGTGTTTGCGAGAGAATCGGTTGACGATTTCGGCCGAACATGCCTGAGAAGTCGCGACGACAGGCGAGTGAACCGGTGTGTGCTCGCAGTGATCGCGCACCGTCACCGCAGAGTGGCGACGTTTGATTCAGCTGAGGAGTACTTCACGCAGCGTTTCGATGGTAGTACTTGAGCATCCCACCGAGTCGTTCGCGACACTCAACGCGACCAGCGATCGCACTCACTTCGCCACCAGACTCAATGATCGCATTGCCGAGACCTTGGTGATTTCGTTCGTGGTGATAATGAGACATGTATTCCGTTACGGCACGACGCAACGACTGCTCACCCCAAAAGACCATTCGGTCGAGACATTCAGACTTGATGCTCAAATGGAATCTCTCGAGATAGGAATTCAGATTCGGACTCTTTGGTGGTAAACGCACGGGTTTCACACCTGCGTCGTTGAGTATCGACCGAAACGTGGAGCTGAAATTGGCATCGCGATCCATGATCACGTACTGCTTTTCAGTCAGAAAACCATTGAATGCATCGGTTAAGTTCAAGGCGATGGCTTTCATGAAACTGTCGCCAAGTGATGAAGTGCAGGCGGCAAGATGGACGCGGCGTGTCCTCAGCTCCATCACGAACAGTAGGTACATGGTGGTGAGTCCCGTCGGTGTCCAGACTTCGACGGTTGTGAAGTCCATGGCAGCCATGACATCCCAATGTGCCTTGAGAAATCTGCTCCATGATCCTGTGTGCTGTCGTTCGGGTGCTGGTTCAATACCGTGAGCTTTGAGAATGTTTCCAACCGTGGTGTCTGAGATGTAGTAGCCGAGGTTCTTCAGTGCTCCTTGAATGCGGTCGAACCCCCACTCTGGATTCTCCTTTGCGAATCGAATAACCAGATCGACAATCACTTGACGAATTCGTGGTCGTCCGACGGACTTGCGTTTCTCGCTGTGGTCCCACTTCTTGGCTACGAGTTCTCGATGCCAGCGGAGAATTGTATCCGGCGTGACAATCGTCGTGAGCTCACGCAATGCCTTGCGGCCGATCGACTTGCCTTTGACGGCCAGGATGCGACGCTGATCGTCGGTCAGCAGAATTCGCTTCTTCCCGAGCTTCTTAAGCAGAGCGTCGATTTGAGCGTTTTGAAACTCGATGATCTCGGTTTGTCGTTCGTTCACCCAACCACAGAACACGACAAAGAAGAACTGCCAAGGGTGGAGAATAAAACTCATGGAGTTCCCGATGCTGAATCATGATGAATTGGCCAGCATCGTGGGGATTGGAGCTGAAATCAAGCAGCCAAGATGTGAGAATCGAAGTCGTTGAAACTGCGAAATGCCGCTGGATTTAGGGGTGGGTTGAGTTTTTTGACCATACGGCGTTCGAAGGACTTGATCAGTCCGCCGAGTCGTTCCTGGCAGACGATCTTTGAGAAGACGATCGTGCTGTTCTCTTCCGGCATGTCCTGTCGCAATGGAGGAAGATGGCCGCACGGTCGAGGCAAGCTAATTGGATCGCTGGTGTCGCGCGTGCTGTTAACCGACAACGCAAAAGTTCGAGGAGAGTTGGTTACCTCCGAGCCACCGTAGAGGACTCGAACTTTTGCAAAGCGTTGCTGTTTCACGACTTCCGGATTCGGGTCGCGCGCGAGACGTTACGAAGAGGGTTGTGTACGGGGAGCTTTTCTGTGCGAACATTCAAAACCCTCGGTCACAAGTCGTTTTGTGGTCGAGGGTTTCGTTTTTGATAGTTGCATGCGTCGTTCGATTGACGTTGGCTGAGTTCGAACGCGGACTTCACTGACGGGCTTGCTCACGTCGTAAACTCTTATCTCGGAGCGATTTATTCAAACACCCGCCCTGTTCGAGTCCTTCCGTTTGCCAACCTTGTGACTCGAACTCAGTGTTGCGGGAGAGTAGCAGTAGTGAGTTAGCTCAACAACTCAGTAACTTCGCCGGAGCTGTAGTTGAACTTCGGAGTATCCACACCGGCTTGTTGCAAAAGCGTCAACCAGTAATTTGCGAGGGACGTATCCTCTTGTGGTAGAACGATATGACGTCCATGCTTGATGCGTTCTGCTCCGCCACCGGACAGCAGGGCAGGACAGCTTTGCAATCCGTGGCCGGCTCTGAGGTTGCTGCCGTAGCTGACGATGCAACTGTCGTAGAGGCGACGTCCTTCGGAGTCCTTCGTTTCCTTAAGTCGATCGAGGAACCATGCAAACAGCTCCATCAGCTTTTGGTCTCGTTGTTCGGAAGCAGCGCGACGTGCCTCGTCGAATCCGTAGTGACTCAGCGAGTGAGGGCTTAAGGAGATTTTGAGGCTGGAGATCAGCGAACAGACGGGCAGCCTATAGGAAGCGACTCGGGTCATTTCGGTTTGCAGGGCCAGTACAAGCATGTCGAGCATCAGACGAATTTCATTTTCTCCAGTAATCGATCCGGGTTCCTTAAAGGGAGCTTCCATCTTCGGCACCGTGGCCCATCGTTCTTGGCGCTGAAGACTAGTTTCGATCTCGCGGATGCTGGTGAAGTATTCGTCCAGCTTCAATCGGTCCTCTGTGGCGAGGGTGCGTTTGATGCTACTCCCGTCGAGACGAACGAGGTCGAGAATGCTTTGGCGATTGTCGAGACGTTCCAGCAGTTGCTCTGGAGAATCGCCCTTCTGTGCGAAGAGTGTTCGATACAGTTCTAGTGGCGAAGGAATCCCTGGCATCGAGCGTCCGCGGTCATCGGATGAGAGCGAATAACCAGCTCCGTGTCCCGCACCCTGGCCGGGGATCGGTTCGCGAGCAGTGAGAACCAGCGATGGGAACCGCGTATCCTTTCCAATGGTTCTGGCGGCAACCTGGTCGCATGAAATGCCAGCCTCGTGAGTTCGAAAGCTGCCGCAATTGAGATAGCCCCAACTGCCGCCGTGTGGATTGCTCACGCCCAGATTGGTCAAGTTTGAAACCATTGTCAGGTCGTCCTGGTGCCGTTCCAATGGCTTCAATCCTTGGGTCAGGCCGATGGACGAAAACAGGCCATCTTCCCGTGGAAAGAAACTATCGCCCTTTTCTTGATACGAGTCGGTAAAGCCGTAACCACCTCCAAGAAAGATCATTCGCTTAGGCACCACCGCAGACGGTGCTGCATGAACAACCGAATTGAGAAATGGTAGCGCCAGACAATAGGCACCTTTGCGGAGAATTGAACGACGAGAAACCGGATCGGTGAGAATTGTGGTCATTGCGCGTCTTAACTTTTTTGGGCCGCCTCAAACTCGCGTCCGTGTGAGGCTGCTTGGTGACGGAGTTGTTAATTTTGAAGAAACAATGGGCTGCTCGCGATGGCGTGAATCATGTCTCGCATTCGGAAACCTGTTGGACGTAGTTCATCCAGAATTGATTTGATGTGCGGTTCGTCGGTGAACTCGATGTCGCGACCGAGGGCGTAAACCAGCAGTGATTCAACCATGTTGCGGGCGAGATCTTCTTCATGTTCCAGCATGGTTGTCTGAAATTCGGGAAAGCTGCTGAATGGTTCGCCACCGGGCAACGCACCGGATATCTGCACAGGTATCTTCTTCAGTTCGACCATCTCGCCTTCGCGGTAACGACCAAGGAGGTCAAAGTTCTCTAACCCAAGGCCAATGGCGTCCATCTTGCGGTGGCAAGATGCGCATTGGGCTCTGGTCTGATGCAACTCCACCAGCTTGCGATTCGTGACTGGACCTTCGACGCCCAATCCGAGTTCGGGTACGTTCGGCGGAGGCGGGGGAGGCGGTGAATTGAGGATGCGAGTCATTAACAGCATTCCCCGGATCGGCGGAGATGTCCGTTCGCCGTTGGAGCCAGCGACAAGAAACGCCCCATGTGTCATAAAGCCGCCGCGGGTTGAATCAGGCGGCAACTTGACGGGCTTAAACTCGTTGGTCGAGACGCCAGGTATTCGATAGTGAACGGCCAACTGAGCGTTCACCGTGGCAAAATCCGATTTGATCAAGTTCGACACTGGCAGGTTTTGTTCGATCAACGTGTCGAAGAAGGCAATCACTTCCTGTTTCATGGAATGCCGCAAACCAAAGGTATATGTCGGATACTTCTTGTCCGATACCGAGATCCCGTCCAGGCGGGTGAAGTCAGCCCATTGTTCTGCGAGGGCCTCGGCGAATCGATCACGTTTCGCTCCAGTAAGCAATCGGTCAACTTCCGCATTGTAGGCCGTACGGTCCGTCATCGAACCTGCCTTCACGGCCTGGTACAGTACTTCGTCCGGCGGTGCGCTCGTGAGGAAGTATGCGAGCCGTATTGCTTTCTCCCGCGGGCTTATATTTCGGGCATCCGTACCAGATTGAGCATCCTCATTGAGATAGAGAAATCCAGGCGAAGCCATGACAACAGCGAGTGTGTCGATCATCGCTTCCTGAAACGCTTTCTCCTTGTCTCTTTGCTTCTGGAAGTAGGCGGCCAGGCCGTCGATGTATTCGGGAGCTGGTTTGCGGCGTCGAACGGCTTCAAAGGTGAACCGTTCAATGAGTTCGCGAGCGTTGTTGTCGTTCCAAACGATCCTGGATCGCGCCTCAGGCGTCGGCTCTTTCGGACAAAGCAACGTGTCGAAAAAACTGCGTTCTTCAGGATAGAACGGTCCTTCAACACTGAACGAGTCAATCCAGATAAGTCCCTGATTTTTTGCCGCACCTTTGTCGATCTCGCCAGTTTGTTCCAGGGAGCGCAGATAGTGTGAAAGCCAAGCCCCCGTGCGATCTTCTCCAACATGGCCACCCAGGCGACGCCCCAGCAGAGCCGGTCGCGGTACGTCGACCATGCTTTCACTCGGGTTCTGGAGGGTTCCGTCGATGTGGAGGACCGCGATATCCTCATCAACGGTCACACTGATGAATCGCCGGAACGGAGCGACTTCTCCTTCGAGACCCGCCTTCACACGCACGCGGTAGCTTCCCCGAGGATCGACACCGAATCCGAAACTGAGGTGTCGGATGGGCTCGTCAAGGTAGACGCCGGTTTCAATCATGGGACGCGCGAGGTACGTCCTTCGGATCTGAGCAAGCCTGACAACCTTCCCCTGCGTGGCATCCTTGTATGCCTCAAAGTCCTTACGGATTCGACTATTCGTAAACTGCTCTGGCTGTTGCACCCTGGTTTGTTCCGCCTCACGAACTCCGGCCCATTTGAAGCCTTCGCGTAGCACCTCCTGAGCCAATCCATAGTATTCATCAAAATGCGCAGACGTGAAAAACTGGCGGCTCCCCACGGTGTCGAAGTTCACGACATCGTCGTCCGGCGGAATCATCGTCGCGGGCGGTTCGAAGCCGAACAGGTGACGGATCGTGGCTGCGTACTCGCGTCGATTGAGACGCCGCATCACGACCCTGCCGCCATTAGACGAAAGTCGCTTACCGGCCTCAAACAATCCCTCGGTGAGTTCGCCAATCACGCCTTCCAGTTCGACATTCGTTGGCTGCGGCTCGTCTTCCGGTGGCATGTCACCACCGTTGAGAACGTCGAGTATGTCTTGGTAGTGCAATGCCTCGTTCTTGTCCGAGATCGCATAGTCCAGCTTGTCAAACCGAGCGCTGCCGTTTTGTTCCTGAGCTCCGTGACAACGGACACAATGCTTCTTAAGGAACGGGCTCAGAACTTCCTTAGCTAGTCGTGTGTGCTGACCTTTAATGACCGAGGAAGTTTCGTCGGCGTGAGCCACTACGAGTGGTGCCAAAACCAGGCATGCAATAAGTGCGAGAGACTTTCGATTCATGAACATTCTACTTGGTATGTTTCGATCTGGCGATCTCGTGTTGTAGGGTTACTCGAATGACTCACTAGGCTTCCAAGGGACGCCTGGATGTTCGAAAATGAATTGAATTGCTTCCTGACTGAGTACACCGAAATAGAGCTGTGCGTCGTCCAACTGCCCGATAAACCACTGATGAGAGCTTTCCGACCCCTGTCGCCCATCTTCCAGTCGACCAAGGTAGGCGTTGGAAGCATTTTTAACCGTCGAAGGAGTACTGACCGGGGTTCCGATCTTTGATCCGGTAGATCCAGATGCAAGAAGTTCACCATCGCGATACAAACGAACGATCCCTTCCTTGGCAGTTACTGCGACGTGATACCATTTGCCAGAATTCCAGCCGTCAATACGGCCGGAAACCGAGTCAAAGTGCAAACCATCTTGCCAACCAAATCGCACAAACCTGCTCGCGAGATAGAGCTGTACGCGTTGTTCTTCGGATTCTCCAGAGAGCGAAAAAAGCATCGCCAGCCGGTGATCTGGATCACGAACCCACGTGGCAAAAGTAAATGCGTCCAACTGCGCAAGTGTCCGAACGTGTTCACGAAGATCTACTGAGACACTTTGATCTTCAAACGAGAGTGCCTGTCCGCTGACACCAGAAACAATCTTCGCCTGATTCGCAGCTCTCAGGATGCCGTGGAGTTGTTCGTCGGATGAATCCTCAACTTTGCTGTCGTCATTGATTGCATCGAACGTCCAATGAGCCAGGAGTTGAGCTTCATTGGCGCTGGGAGCTTTGTCGATGCCCCGGCCGTTCGTAATCTCGACAATTCGCCCCGACGCATCGACGCGTGCGGCGTAGCCAGCTTCTAGCGGCTGAATCATTCGTTCCGCTCCGCGGCTACCAAGGTGCAAATCGACCAAGCCTTCGATCACAGAGACCTTCGATTCGTGCGATCGCGCATCGACGCTGACGTCAAACCTTGTGCCCAGATCAACGACCTCCATGGACTCCGTTGCGACGACGAAGTCTCTGGCCGTTTCCGGCGCGTACACGCTCGCCATCCCGAATTCGAGATAGGATCGCATGGGTGTGTCGATACCTAGTGCCGCCGGTCCCTCCAACTCTATCGTCGCCCCGCTACGGAAGAGGATGCGAGCGTGACCACGCTCCAAACGCAGCCAGCCTTTACCGAGCAGACTGCCTTCAGTTTCTGGAAGCTGATGCTCAGCAGAAAACGCAGCATCATCGCTGAGAAATTCGATTTTGGCGATCGAATCGCCCCATTCGCTCTCGCGATCGTCTCGCCGCAAGAGTAGCACCACCAGGACAAGACAAGCCACACAAAGCGCAGCGAATCCAAAGTGTTCGACGCGATACCAACGCTTCGAAGTTCGTGACGACAACTGCTTGTTTTCAACGGATTCAAAGTCGGGGGATGCAAATTCGCTGACAATCGCGAGATCTCGCAGCCCTTCCTCAAGCGTCGCCATTGCGCGGAATTCTTCGCGGGCAATGGCATCTGTCTCAAGCAAATGGTTAAGCCGCTCCAACACATCCGGGGTGATGCGGTCGTCCAGGTAATCGCGAATCAGTTCCCGTTCACGTTCATTCATGGCGACACCGATGGCTTGGACAGGTTGGTCTCATTACCCATAGCGTCGTCGACGCACTTCCGGAGAAGCTGCCGCAGCCGCCAAAGCTGCTGGTACAGGGCGTTGGCTTTCTTTCCCGCAGACCGAGCCAGCTCGTCAATCGACGCTCCGGGCTCGTACGCCGCCTTCACCAGCTGTTGACTGACGGGCGGCAATTGGTCGAGACAACGTTCCAATTGGCGAAGCCGAGCATTCTGGCTTTCGGTTTCGTTCAACGCTTCTTCCAGAAGCAAATCGAACACCTTCTCGTTGAGCACGAGCCGATCTCGAAACCGGTTGCGGCGAAATTCAAGAACCCGGTATCTCGCGATCACGCAAGCCCATCGTGGGAACTCTTCCACGTTCTCCAATTGACTAAATTTCTGCCAGGCGATCAGGGAGACTTCCTGAACAATCTCGTCGACATCCTCCGGCCGTGAAATGCCGGCACCACGGATATACGCACGAATCACCCTCTCGTGCCGAGCTAATGCTCGGACGAATGACTCGTGTCCGGTGGGTGAATCGGGGGCGTTTGACATAGAGGATTTGTTGGATGCAACTTGACTTCCCCCAAAGATCGGGCCTCAAAATTAGATCTTACGCAAAAAACGAGAAAACTGCAGCTTTGCATCTAGCCAATGCGTTTTAGGACCTGCGTAACTCGTGCCCGACTAACGCCGAGATATCGAGCCAGTTCGGCCCGTGTTGAGACCTCGCCTGAGTCGAGAAGCGACTGGTAGTAACGAGCTGTTTTGAGCCCGTCAGGAGGTGATTTCCTGGGTTTGCGTTTCGGCGTCGGCTTCGGAATCGCCAAAACTGGGGTCCACGGGTAGAAGTCGATTTTCGGCGATCGACGTAAGTTGTTGATACAGTAAGCACCTGCTTCAACAAGACCAGATGTTCGCATAGAGTACGGATCGGGGAGGTAACGAGGCTCTTTCGCTAGCAACGGAAGACCTAACTTCCCCATCTCGTTCGGAGTATTTTCTGGGAAATGCGAACTCCGAGGGAACCAGATAGCACATTGAGCCGTCGAATCACAATTGCATCACGTTGACTATTTCGATGGGCCAAACGACCCCACGAAACTTTTCCAAGAAAGAAAGCGAATCATGCTGGTTGTTTCTGTTGTATGGAGTCAAGCGAGAATCCCTTTCCAGATTGTCTTGTGTCTCTTGCTCGTCGGTTGTACCGGCGGCAGTAGTGGTGGTCCTCCGATCACAACCGGCGGCGACACCCCACTCACAGTGGATCGGCTGAGGAACGTAAAGCTCACTCACATCAAACAGGACATCACCTGGGAATTTACCGACAATTCTGTTGTCATTGAGAACAACGGGAAGCCGATTCCGGCTGACCTCTTCAAAGATTTTATCGCCGATGAAACCACACCACTGCAGATCCAAGCGACTTGGAAGCTCGATTCGAAAGCGGGAATCCTGATGCTTACGGACATCACTGTTGATGGAGAACAGAGTGAACGGGAAACGGAGCTTCCGATCTCTCCCGCCGGTCACGTTCGCATCAACCTGGGCGGTCGCCAGTACAACCGGTTCGCGGGTGAAGCGAAGAAACCGTGAACGGATTCGGATCGCAAGAATCTGTGTGCACATAGAATCCAAAATGCGTGACACTGCACTCATAACAGATCGATGGGTTCGGTCTGACCCGAGGCCCTGCTGCTGACCACGACATTTTGGCGTTTTCTGTGCGAGTTCTCGCCACACGTGGGCAGCGACCGAACATGAACAGCAGGGGCTGGATCAAACGGCTGATTGCTTTGGAATCTCAGGCCGCCCTTCGCTCATAATGCTGCAGCAGTCCACCCAGCCTCGTCCGACATTCGACCGCCACATCATCCGGAGGATCTTGTCGAATCCTTTCTGGTAGATCCCATCCCGATCCCGCATCAAGTGTGTCACTTCCTGGCCATTGGCTTTTACGTGCTCGACGAACTTCTTCGCCCTGCTGTTTGTCACGACATACCAGCATGGTTGAGCACTCCGGAGAGTTTTGAGGGATTCCCCGCTTCTGCAGGTGGTCTGAGCGACCGAAGCAGGAAACGGAATATGGATTCAAGGCGAATGGAGTCTGTTCAGGGGGCAAGGTCATCGTGTTCCATGCACCATCAATGGACCACTATCACCTGCTTGATTCTCAGCGGGACCACTCGATCACGGACATTTTCCATGCGGCATAGAAGTCGCTAATCCCCTTCTGGCTCCGGTGGGACTATCAGCTTGACGAGATCAACTCGATTACTCTGTCGCAGGGTAAAGATATGTTCGGCTTGCGGGGTGTTTTATCGGTGGGCTCTTCCAGCAATTCGACCGGAATATGATTGTAGACCACAAGTGTGCAGAGGTGTGTGTCACCAAATTCGTCCAGACCGGGAAGAACGGCTATTACCACTTCAGAGTAAAAAATTATAAAAGGTTTCTGCTGCTGGAGTTAGGAATCTCAATCGCTTGGTTCATAGTTGCCAGACTGCCAAAAAATACCCCGATAAGTGGTGAGGTGAAACCATGGATCTCGCCAATTCCCAAAACGTCGCTTTCAAGAAACCGGATTGCGTGTTGCTCGGCGAACTGACGATTGCTGCCGGTTTGGCTGACAGCCCCATCGCCGTCTGCTAAACCGAATCACCCGCCACCGTGGACGCAGAACTCTGGCGTTATTTCCCACAGTTTGCCGGATCAGATCGAATCATGCACTTGTATTCCCAAGCGGACATTCGTCAATTGAGGAAAACCTTCAGCTCAGAGCGGTTCGTTATTGTTCACGAACCGCGTCTCTTTGAGAGAGTCTCTTGGATTGTCAAGACTCAGCAGTCGAGAGAGAAACCTAACTGCCACTATAAGAGTGGTACTATTAACGGGGGCAGGTCTGTTTCAAATCCTCTTCCTTGACGCCGATACTCAGTAATCGAGACGCTCGGTGATGTTGGTAAGCGTTATGGTTGAGCGAAGGAAGTTGCCCGCCAGGGTAATTTTTCAGGTTTCTCCGAGTCTTCACGGATCAGGAGATATTGATCTGCCGCAATGTCGCTCCAGGACTGTCGGTTACCTGAAGGCCAGAATATTCCCAGTTCCCGAATCCTTTCAGCTTGTCCCAAACCAATCTGCTGCATCAATGGATTGGCACCAAAGCTTCCGCCGCTGTTGACCCAACGATAGATGGAACGCTCTCCCCCCTCCTCGGTGACTACGACCTTAATTTTTGCACCTATCGCCGAGCGATTTGACTCTACCCCCTCCAAGCGCAGTGAAATCCAATGATTCTGATTCTTGAGCGGATGTGTGTTTTCGAAGAGTGCATTTTGAAATCGATCAGCTGCAAAGGCTCCCCCCAATTCGATCATAATGTCCTGGTCTCCATCTTGATCGAGATCCGCAAAAGACACACCGTGACCTTTCTGAAGATGCCCGAGACCACTTGCTGCGGTGACATCCGCAAAGCCTCTGCCCTGGAGATTTTTTAACGCCAGATTGGGTGTCAGCATTTGAAACGGAATATCCCCCGTACCGAGATAGATATCGAGATAACCATCGTTGTCAAAATCTCCAAAATTCGCACCCATTGGGTGGGTAACCAGACGATCGAGCTTGAGGTGTTGCTCATCATTGACAAAACCGCCGACTCCGTCTCCTCGATAATGTGAGTCCGGCTCGGAATCCGTAGATAACCCGAGATAATCTGCAGCCACGTCCCCTACATCAGCATTATAACTGAACACGGATAGATCCAGATGACCGTCATTGTTGTAGTCCCAGAAGAAGACAGGGAAGCTCGCCAGAGGTTTTTCGACGCCTAGTTCCACCGCCACATCTCGAAATTGTCGATTACCAAGATTCTGATACAGCCGATTCGGACCATTCAAATTGGACACATACAAGTCCGGGTCGCCATCCGCGTCGTAGTCTCCCCACACCACCCCCTTGGTAAAACCATGATTGAGAACTCCTGCTTCCATGGCTATGTCGTGAAAACGACCTTTGCCGTTATTGACAAACAGCTGGGAAGGGACCGACTCATTACCGACGTAGAGATCCAGATCGCCGTCCAGATCCATATCGGCCCAGGCTGCAGTCTGGGTTGGAGCGGAAAAATCACCCAAACCAGATTCGAAGGTGACGTCCTGAAAACTCGTATTTCCCTCGTTGCGAAGCAGCGAATTCGGCTGTCGACCGAATTCTCCCAGCCAGGCACCTCTCAGAACGAGTATGTCAAGATTTCCATCGTTGTCATAATCTGCTTGAAGAATATTCAGCCCGCCCGTGACACCTGAGAGATTGGCCTGTTCAGTGGCCTCAACAAATGCTCCGTCTCCTTGGTTCAGAAAAAGACGTAGTTGTCCTTCAGGATGACAGTCCGAACTCACGACATCGAGCAGGTGATCGCCATTAAAATCGTCAACAATGATGCCACCGCTGAGACTAGTCGTGTCGAGTCCAAGTTCCGGAGCTCGATTGATGAAACGCGATATATTGGAAGTCGAAGTGAATTTTTCTTCGGGAATTCTCAACTGAAGCGGGACTCCCTGGGGATATTCTCCGATAGTCCTCGCGGCGATATTCAGTAGCCATCTGGCAGAAAGATTTTCGGGATTCTGTTCCAGTAACTCTAGAAGATAGATCATCGTGGATCGGCTTCCCGAAACGTGAACATGCAAAGCATCGGCTTGTATCGGGAAGATGCAGACATCACCATTGTCGCACTGTAAACAGTTTTCGGTCTCCGCCACTCTGAGATGAGCGACAGCCAGCATCATCAATAACGTCTCTTTCAATGTTTCTGGAACCTCTTCAGATTTTCGTTGGACCAATAATTGAGCTTCTTCCATTTGAGTGATCGCCTGTTGGTTTTCTCCAACCCGAAGGTGATGAAAACCAAGCGTCATTTTGAAGGAGACTAATGAGGGCACAGAGAGCGTATGAACCAATAATGGATCATTCAATTGCTCTTGCATACGTTCAATTTCAGCTCGACCGAGATAGGGATTCAGTTGAGGGGTTTGATTGGCAATCTGGGACAAGATTTCGATCATGCGTTCGTGGCCATCGTTTTTTTTATGTTGACCTAACGAATCCGGAGTCCTGACATGCTTTGATTCGGTCGAGGGGGCAAAGGTCATCCAAGCAATTGTGATCACGGCCATGAAAAGAGTTCCGAACAATCTCAATATCCGCTTGTTTGCTGTATTCATAACAGTGAATCGTTGTCAGAGAACTCAAATCTAGCGGGAACCAGTTCCACCCCTTATTCTTAACATAATTGAAGTGCCGGTGTTACGATAAACTATTATTCTTCTGTCTTCCAAAGTCGGTGAAGCTGAATGGAAACATTTCCCGACGACTTCCCGGGTATTCGCTTTTCGAGTCGAGAATCATTGAGAACCCCATTCAACCGTGCTCTTCCACTTTCAGGACTTTAAGCTTCTTGGATTGACCGAAACCCATACCGGGAAAGTATCGCGACTGGCGATCATCGATGTCGATTGATTGCAGGTCTCTAAAATTGGATGTCAATCTGCCTGTGAAACTGTTTCCGGACACAGGTCTATGATGATCTGTTTATGAGGGAAATCGTTTTCTGGGCATGTGCCACGGTCTATGATAAAATATTAGGCGAAGATCGATATATTACGACTGAAGTCAATCCAGAAGACAAGACCAAATTTCGTGAAGCAGATAGGTAAGTAACAGGTTCCAGAGTTCGCTCGTTTCACGAACAAAATTGTTGAACCGACGAAAATGGCATTAAAGATTAAATGACTCCATCGTTCACCGTTTAGGGCCGTCTCATGAATTCCTTTTACCGGTTCATCTTTTTGGGTCTGACCGCATGCTTAGTGGTTGGCCTCGCATTCATTGTGACCAGAGCTCAGCTGGCCTCAAATCTCCCTCATCCCGCTGAACAGAACAGAATGGTTGTTGAATGTACGGGAACCACCGATGGCTGGGTCTTTCATCAGCAAGGAGCGGACGGTCGATTCGATACGGAGGACGATACGATTTCTCACGATTCGCTGAAATTACCGGTGGATACGACCGTTGAATTACGATTGCGGAGTAACGACTACCTCTACCGGCTGGCGCAGAAAGATCTCAAACTAAATGTCATTGCTCTCCCTGACCAAGAGATAACGACAATCCTTGAGACGAAGGAACCAGGAATCTACGAACTAGAATTGGGAGCCATGTGTGGCTCGCCTTTTCTGCATCCAACGGAACGTCCTCGTATCGTCATCAGTCAGCGATGAAGAGCGAGTCTCTGGTTCGACGCTTTTTTTCAGAGTGTTCTGTGTATCATCAAGGCTTTCGTTTACATGATCTCCGGTGACTTCCACATGCCACAAGACCCGTCATACTCAGGCTCCCTGGCCATCTTTTTTTTCTGGACTTGGTCTCTGCTGATGATCACCACTCTGCCGGGATGTGGAGCGCCCACGGCAGATGATACGTCAACCCTCAAAAAGTCTTCCGAAATTCAGCCAGCAAAAGACGGCATTTTTCATGTCTACCCCGGCAAGAGTTTACAGCAGGCAGCTGATGCCGCTGCATTGAACAAAGGCAGTAAGACGGTTCGTGTACACGCCGGCAATTACTTTCCCAGGAAATCCGGGCAAGTGTTTCTCAGCCTCACGGCAAAGCACGACGGAGTCACTTTAGAAGCGGAAGGCGATGTCACCCTGCACGGTTCTCATTCCGGGGAGGACGCACAAGCAGGTACGATCGATGACATCAAAGTGAATCATGTGGTCTATTTTGGAGATGGAATCAGCTCAAAGACAGTTTTTCGAGGATTTCGCATTACAGGGGGACAACCGGGCAACATCCCTAATACTCCAGGGCTCTCAATTGAACCCCGAAGCACTCAACCCGCTTTAGGGCCAGGTTTATTTTTCTATCTGGATGGCAGTGCCATTAAAATCTTTGGCCGTTCTTCGCCTCATATTGTGAACGCCGTCATCGAAGACAATGAATCAGCTCTATGTGGAGGTGGAGTCTCGGTTGAACAACGAGGACTCCACGATCAACCAGTCCGATTCACGACGTGCATTTTCCGAGATAATCGATGCCCTGCGACCGGCTCGGCAATCGACCTGCTCGAAGGCAGTAAGGCGGTCATCGAGAACTGTCTGTTCGTAAACAATATTGGCAATTACGGTATGGACAAGATCCAGAGAAAGTACGGGTTGAGCTATAACAGTCAACATGGGACGGGCGCGTTAACCGTATTCCCGAACTCGAAAGTTGAAGTCCTTCGCTGCACGTTCACCGGGAATTGGAACGGTGTCGACGACCATGGTCGCGGTAGCATCTATCGACAATCAATTTTCTGGATGAATGATGCTGTCGATAGCTCCAATGCCCGCCCAGATGGCCCTTTTGAATTCGATATTTTGGATGCCTCCGGAGTCTCAAATTGCTGGATTGGAGGTGGATTATCCGATTTACGTGGTACAATCGACGCCTCCAGGAATCGTCTCGATGCCCCTCCACCTCAGTTTGATGACAACATTCACCCGCAACACAAGGGACTCGTCAACTTGGGCTTTCGCCGAGAGGCAGAAACAGTTCCTCCCTGATCAGATTATGGTGGGTGAGTTACACTGTTCAGTTTTTTTGATTCAGTCAAAAGAGTAATGGAATAATATGACTCCTAAATCAGTGAACATATTCGGTTTTTTTTTGCTGCTCGCGATCGCAGCAGGCATCGGCCTGGCGGTCTTTATGTCTCCTGACGGCGAACCGGTTGTGGGTAACTCGCAGCGCGAACGATCGGAGTCCGGCTCAGGTCAGACGGCTAACGTACCTGTGCTGGGAACAATCCCGAAATTCGAACTGACGGATCAATCAGGAGATTCGTTTGGAAGCGAGGATGTCTCGAACAAGGTTTGGATCGCCAACTTTGTCTTTACGACATGTACCGGAACTTGCCCTGCCCAAACGACCCATATGTCGGAACTTCAGGCACGCTTGGCCAGAGATCCAAGTTGGGATGGAATTCGACTGCTCACCTTCACGGTCGATCCCGCCCACGACACGCCAGAAGTGTTAAGGGATTATTCGGAAATTTACGGGGCCGATCAGGATCATTGGAAGTTCCTGACTGGTAAGCGAGATGCAATTTGGGAGCTATGCAAAGACGGCTTCAAGATGCAGGTTTCTCCCAATCCCGATGATACGTCCATGCCGATTCTTCACGACACAAAAATGGTGCTGATTGACCGTATGGGCCAGATTCGCGGTTATTACGATTCGTTCCTGGAAGAAGATCGACGGCAAATCCTGAACGACATTGGGCACGTCTTACCGGAATTTACTCCTCGACCTCCGCTGCGTACTGATTTCCCGGACGGCATCACCCACTTGGCACAACCACCTGGAATTCTCGACCTGGAATGGCTTGACGGCGTGGAGAAAGAACAGGAAGAGCGACTCGCCAAGTCCGAAGTCTTTCACGACTTTCAGTATGAAGACGACATCGAAAAGACCAATATTACGTTCTCACCACAAATCGTGGACGAACAGCGTTGGAGATTGCAGGTCAATCATTACGACCACGGTAACGGTATTTGCGTCGCCGATGTTGATGGTGACGGCCATTACGATGTCTATTTTCTGACTCAGGCAGGATCGAACGAGTTGTGGAGAAACCGAGGAGACGGCACATTCGAAGATCTCACCGAAAAGTCCGGAACAGGACTCAAAGATCGGATCAGCGTCTCCGCCTCATTCATTGATATTGAAAATGACGGAGATGCCGACCTGTATGTGACCACAGTGCGAGATGGAAATGCTCTGTTACTGAATGATGGTCAAGGGCATTTCGAGGAGATGACCGCAGAAGCCGGCCTCAACTATTCCGGACACTCATCTGCTCCGGTATTTTTTGACTACGACCGGGACGGACTTCTCGATCTGTATTTGTGTAACGTCGGTGATTACACCACCGAAGAACTGGTTGACGTTCGCGAGGATCTGACGACCAACGAGAAAGCGGCGGGTGCCAGGTACTATACCGGGATCAAAGATGCCTTCGGAGGCCATCTCAAATCACAGTATGTAGAACACAGCCGACTCTACCACAACCTGGGAAACGCTCGCTTCGAGGAAGTGACAGAAGAAATGGGAGTCCTCAACGACATATGGTCGGGTGACGCGACTCCGCTGGATGGGAATGGCGATGGCTGGATCGATTTGTACGTTCTCAATATGCAGGGATTGGATCTCTACTACGAAAACCAACAGGGGAAGGGATTTGTCGATAAGACGTCAGAACTCTTTCCCCGAACTTCCTGGGGGACGATGGGCGTCAAATCGTTTGACCTCGAAAACGACGGTGATTATGACCTCCTCATCACTGATATGCACTCCGATATGAGTGAAGATATCGGTCCCGATCGGGAGCAACTCAAGTCTCGCATGGAATGGCCGGAATCATTTCTCGCGAGCAATAACCGGGGAATATACGGTAACAGTTTATTTCGTCATGAGGGCGATCATCACTTCGAGGAGATTTCTGACCAGTTTGGAGCTGAGAATTATTGGCCCTGGGGAGTCAGCGTTGCCGATCTCAACGCCGATGGTTACCAGGATGTGTTCGTTGCCTCAAGTATGTGTTTCCCGTACCGATACGGGATTAACAGCCTTTGGCTCAATGAATCCGGCAAACAATTTGTTTCCGCTGAGTTTGCCACCGAGATCGAGCCTCGAAGACCGGACAATTTGTTGAAACCATGGTTTGAATTGGATTGCGAAGGCACGGATCAAGAAAACCCGATCTGTCGCGGACGAAGCGGAAAAATCATTGTCTGGTCGTGCCGCGGAACTCGTTCATCCGTGTTGTTTGATTTGGACGAAGATGGGGATTTGGATATCCTGACCAATGAATTTAACTCGCGACCGATGGCCTTGATCAGCAATCTGACGGAGCAGAAGAAAATCCACTGGTTGAAACTCAAGCTGCAAGGAAGCGAATCAAATCGTAACGGCTTAGGAGCTACCGTCAAAGTGAGCCTCTCGTCGAATCAGTTGTTAAGCCAGATGCACGACGGCAAATCCGGCTATCTGTCACAAAGCGATTTGCCGCTCTATTTTGGGCTCGGAGAGAGCGAGACGATCCAAGCGATTGACGTTCACTGGCCATCCGGAAAAGAACAGCATCTGGAAGGCCCGATTCAGTCCAACCAGATGCTTCTCATCGAAGAAAATACCGACCGGAAATAATCCTCCGGTCGGTATTCCTGAGTAGGCAAAAAACTCATCGCCTCCGAGCAAACGAGTTGCATGCTCGATCGAGCTTCATTTACTAATTAGGATTTTCGCCAACATTCTCCATATCCTGGAGCGATTCCGGACTCATATCATCCATTTGATTTGCTTCGCCACCGGGAGTCTCATCGTCTTTGTGGCCGGTTGCTTCCTCGCCGCCACCACAACCAGTCACCAGAAACAGAGACACTCCCATCAACATACAATAGAACGCCTTTTTCACAGTGTGTTCCTTTCAAAGTCTATGTAAGATGTCACGATAACTTATCTCAAAGTATAATAATCCATTAACCATAATACCACAAATTTCAGCCTGCCAACTTTTCCATTCCCATGAACGCTTCTCAATCATCTGACAACACTGGCTCCAGACGACTGGTCTGGTTGATACTCGCAGGCGTTTTGATTCTGATGCCGATATTGGGTCGTAAAGGCTACGAGGTCTGGGAAACCCGAACAGTTGCGAACTACAAAACACGTTGTCAATCAGCGCTTCAGGACGAGGATTGGGAGACTCTGATCGGTGTCGCCAAGGGATGGCAGCAATGGCAACCACTCGCTGCCGATCCCTGGTTGTTTCTTGCCGAAGGATACTTGCAGTCAGGAGATCCACGAGAAGCGACCTCATGTCTCGAGCGGATTCCTCGAGATTCGCCGAAGGCTGTACCCGCTCTCATCAAAAAATCGCAAATAGAATTTGATGTGCTGAATCTTCCTCTCGTCTCTGAAGAGACTTGTCTGGAAGTTTTGAAACTTGAGCCTCGCGCCGTCGAGATCCATACTCGTCTCATTTTCTTTTATGCGCTCTCGCTGCAAAGAGTCAAATTGATTGATCAAATTCAACAATCGATCGAAATGGGAGCGGAGCCGCCGGAAGCGTACGTCTATCTCATGCTTTGTGATCATCTGTATTTTACCAACGGCTATCAGGTCAACTCCCGATGGCTCAAGTCCACTCCCAACTCTGAATTGTTCCGTGTCGCGGCTGCTGTTCAGTTCGATGAAATATTACAGAAGCTGGAAAATCAGACTGAAGAGACCCTCACCACTCGTCAGGAAAGCCAGGCCAAGCTCGATCGCTATCTGGTCGATTATCCCGGAAACTCAATTCTGCTCAGGTATTTTTTGCAGCGTTACGCGGAAGAGTCAAACGTGAATGAGGTCGCTCGAATTCTGACACTCGTTCCTCCAGACGTGGGAAACGACAGTGTTTTCTGGCGGTTTCGCGGCTGGTATCAAGTGGCTGTCAACGAACTCGATCAAGCTGAAGAGGCTTACCGGAAATCCCTTGAACTGATGAGACTTGATTGGAGAACCTGGCAAGGATTATCAGAAGTTCTCAGGCTCCAGGGAAAACTCGAAGAGGCCGATCGTTGCCAGCGTAATGCTCTTACGGGGAAGCAGCTCCGACAGGAACTTTTACAACTCCCCACGGCCCAGGACATTACCGAGGAGCAACTTCAGAAGCTTTCCGATTATTCGCGGGCTTGCGGAAAACCGGAACTTGCCGATCATTTGTTGTACCGTTTGCGACAACGTGGAGTTATGGAAGCTGGGCAGGAACCACGTTGAGAATTGTTTCCAGTCGGTCTTCATACTGCTCGGCTTTGTCCTCCAACTGTGCCTGGCGACACATCTCAATCAGTTCACGGTGGAGGGAAACGGAGTTGGGATGGTATTCAAGACCTCTTTCTGCCGATTGAATCGCTTCGGATGGTCTCCCCAACTGAAGCAGAAGCTGTGACTGGTGGCGGTAGAAGTGTTCCTCCCAGGAATTCAATTCCAACAACCGGTTCACTAGTTGTAGCGCTTCCTGGTGATTACCTCGACGACGAGCCACCAACATCAACCCTTCAATGGCCGATTCGCGAGCAGGTTGAATTTCGAGAATCTCCCGCCAGAACGTTTCAGCAGAGTCAGCGTCCCTCAACAGATAACTCACATCTCCCAAAGCATCCAATAGTTCCACGTCGTTCGAAAATCTTGAAGTTAGAGGTTTGAGCATCGAAAATGCCTGTTGTCCGAGCATCGGATTCTGAGTCTTCACAGCGGTATGAGCCAGAAAAATCCCTCGAACTCGTTGCAGAGAATCCGGCAAGAGTTGGTCCTCGGTCTCCAGAAACAATTCTGGCTGACTGGGAAGGGAGAAGCTCTCAGAATTCTGGATAGCGGCAGATTGATGCTTCAGGACTCGGTGATCCGTTTGGGACGTATGAGGCACATCGCTGGCATCGAGTTTTGGCATGTGACAATTGATGCAGGAATTGTCCCGTTTCAAACGCTCGGCTTGTGGAGCAGAACAATCCGAAATCTGTTGTTCATGGCAGGCCAGGCATTTGCTGCGGAAAAAATCCACCCGGTTCTGGGGAGAAGGGGACGAATGAGGATCGTGGCAGGACGTGCATCCGAACTGGCCCTCGCTGCGCTGGTAGCATTCACTCTCAAGCATCTGCTCGACCTGGCTGACGGCTCTGGTGGATCGATTGGTGTGATCGATTCGGCTCCCTTGCACAAAGATGGCCCAGGTGTCACTCAATCGTTCTCCGGGACGAAAATCGTATTCGCTGCGCCCGTATCTGAGCACTCGTTCCACTCCCTGTAAGTGGCACTGGTAGCAGATCTCGTCACTCAGCTGCAACGACAGTCGAGCGGGATTCACAATCGGATCTGAATCGGACTCTGCATTTACGTCCCTGCCTTCTGATTGATGAAATGCGATATGGTCCTGTCCCGGACCGTGACACCGTTCGCAACCGATTGACTTCTCCAGAAATGGTGATGATTCAAAACGGTGAGGTCCATCATTCAGAGAAGCCGTTCGTCCGCTGTGACATGTCAGGCAACCGTCCGAAAGACGTCGGCTGAAGCGAGGGTGTTGTTTTTCCGCATAGCCGGGGGAGAGGCCAAATCGCTGCTTTTCCGTGTACCAGGTTACGGGGGACATATAGAGCGGACCGTTTCGGTTGATGAGGTATGACCGACCTCTTTTGCCGGATCCGATCGCGAATTGAACGGGAACTTCCTGTTCGTAGATGACGTGATCCGCTTCATCCAAGAGACGTTCGGAGTGAGTCACTCCCTCGTTGGACGCTGCGATGATGTATTTACAACCGGGATATGTCTCGAATGTGTGGTTTCCTTTATAGTCCTCAACAGGTTCTTCCAGAACCTCGGATAAGGAATGAGCCATCGAGTGGCTCTGGTAGGATTTCGCAATGCCCGCATGACATTCAGCGCACGCCATCGAACCAACAAATCCTTCTGGAGGGGCGGGAGGAGGCTGAATGGGCTCGGATCGTATGCTCTCTGTCGTCGATTGTTCGGTCGGTGTGCTGACTTCAGGTCGATCGCACCCGCTGAAAAACGGTAATATCAACCCACAGAACAGGACACGGATTCGAAGCAATTCACTCCCCGGAGCAAGCCTCTCTCTCAGAAATTGCTTCTCGATACATAGCATCCTGATTACTCGACGAGTAGAGTGGACTGGATCAAATAATTCCCATCTTCAAAAAAAAGAATGGGTTGTTTCGTGGGGACATCATTGTATTCGAACTCCTGTCCCGATGGCCAACGAATCCTTATCGAACATTGGCTCACTCCGTAATTCGGAACGATGAGTTCGGGGAAATGTGTCGCGCAATAACTCGTGCCACCCGCCAGTTCGTACATCCTCTCACGATCCCCAAAATTAAGCCAGATTCTGACGTTGATCCCGTGGCGAGCGGATTGCAGACCTCGAAACCGAAAGGAGCTCAGCAACGACGGATCCGCCTCGTTACGCAACAAGGCAAGCGGTGAGTTCTGGTGAACCACGGCTAGATCGAGATCGCCATCGCGATCGTAATCGGCCGCCGCGACACCGCGACCGACACGCTTCTTTTGAAAATAGTCCCCCGCGGCTTGTGAAGTCTCAACCCAGCGATCGCCGCGATAAGACATGACCTGAGGATATTGTTCGTAACCGTCGGCGTCTGCGTGTTGGGAGTCGATGTGACCGTTGGCCACCATCAAATCCATGGCTCCATCCCCGTTGAAATCGTACATCGCCGTACCGAAACCAAGTTTCGAATAGGAAATGGGTCGCATTCCCGTCAATCCGGCGACTTCTCGAAACCGCCCGCGATCTCCCAGGTTTTGATAGAGGGCATTTTCCTCGTTGGTGAAATGAGTCAGGTATAAATCGAGAGCGAGATTATTGTCGTAGTCACCGACCGCAACCCCCATACTTGCCTGTGCATAACCCTGAGCGTTTAACGCGGCTCCGCACATTAAGGCAACCTCCTCGAAGTGGCCATTCGATTGCTGCAAAAACAGGAAATTAGCTGTCGTGTCATTGCAGACGTAAAGATCCGTTGAACCATTGTTGTCCAGATCTGCGGCCACAACTCCCAGACCACGATTTCCTTCACCGTACAACCCGAGTCGTTGTGCGGAAGGATCAAAGCGTCCATCCCCCAGATTGAGATAACATTCATCCGGGACGGGAGAAATATTGCGCGGATGGCAAAGTGCGGGAACTCCATCTTTCAGACACTCCTGGGGTGAATAAGGGTCATAATCTCCGTAGTTACAGACATACAGATCGAGCAGGTTGTCACCATTGAGATCTGACCACGCCGCACTACTGCTCCAGCGCAGATCGCCGACTCCTGCAAAATCGGTAACTTCCTCGAAAGTTCCATCGCCGAGGTTTTTGTAGAGAATATTTTTTCCCACATTGGTGACGTAGAGATCGTCGAATCCGTCACCATCAAAATCTCCACTGGCCGCTCCCTGGCTGTAGCCTAGTCCTTCTACACCGGCTGCAAAAACCTGATCGAACTGCCCCCCCAGGCGATTGCGAAATAACACGTCCGGAGGGCGCTCTGAAGGATTCTCGGCATCCGGTTTTCCTCCCTGCGGCAGAAACAGATCGGGCCAACGATCGCCATCGTAATCGAGCCAGCAGCAACCTCCACCGAGCGATTCGACCATCAACTCCTCCCCGTAGGCACCATTTTCATAAACAAAGTCCAGCCCCACCTGATCAGCCACGTTGGTGAAGTGGACGGGTTTCGATTCGACCGCTGTCGCTTCATCAGCGGTGTCCGATGAACGCTGCTCAGCCAGGTTGTTAAATACAAATTGAGGGGGAGGTGGTTGGGGCGTGGTTTGCTCTGCAGGTTGTATCGGAGAAGAGCTTGAGACTGTCGACCGATCGCAACCAATGAGTAGTACCCATAAGCAAAGAAACGCGAGCCGTAGGAGAGAGTGGTTTTTCATAACCGGCATGTGGAAAAAGTGAGCTGGCCGAATCGATATTTACGCGGAAACAGCAAAAGTCATGATAAACCGCAATTTCATGAGTCATCCAAACAAAAAACTCCTCCGCAGATTAACTCAACCGCGGAGGAGTTGTGTGATTGAAAATCATGAATTCAATCAGAAATCACCAGCGACTAAGCCATCATTGCGGACCGCGATTTTGTAGCGAACACCGTGATCGATGTTCTCACTGATGAATCGCACCGAACCATCTGCTAACGTGACCTGAATACCTCCGGTGTGATAACTACTCGGAGGTTCGCAGCGCAGGTCATTCGCTGCCTGCAGCCAAGTCGGATTCATATTGTTGATGGGATTCCGCAAATTATGGACGGCCCCCAGAGGACTGATCCAGCCACCGTAGTTGCTGTGGCGATAATCGAAATTCGCACCATTCCCGGCTCGCCAATGCATATGCTCAAAAACGGCGACAGTGTTTGAGGTTCCGTCGGTAATCGAGGCGATATCAAATCCACCACCGTAGTTGAACACTCCGTTGACATTGATCCATTCGTTTGCACGTTCTCCGTTGACCCAGGGTGTTCCAGGGTTTGCCCCTCTGGTCCCCAGATTCCCTGGAAGAGCGTTATTCACGAGTTGATCGGGAACCGCGCCGCAATCTTTCCATCCCCCCCAGATGTGGCCCATATTGCCCACATAGTCGGTTCGGGCGGCTCTGGCTGTTCCGTTCCAGCGATAACCATTAGCTTGTCCTTCCACAACTCCATTCGTCGAATTCGGATGACCAGCTGAGGGACAAATTGTCACGGGAATCACAGTCGCACGAATCGTCTGCATGTTGGCAGATGCATGATTGTTATTGCGATCCCACGTAACACCAGCCGGGGGAACAAATTCAAGCTGGTTGTAGAGAGGCGCCTGATCCAAGAAGGGTAATGCCATTGCAATCCATGACAAAGAGAGTGTTTGGTTGGGTGGATACAGGCCACCAGGGTTATTGGTGAAACGCCCCATCTGACAAGGAAATACCCCATGCAAGTCGTGATAGTTGTGCATGGCCAAACCAAGCTGTTTCAGATTGTTTTTGCATGAGGAACGTCGGGCGGCTTCGCGAGCTTGCTGGACAGCTGGTAACAGCAATGCGACCAGAACGGCAATGATGGCGATTACCACCAGCAATTCGATAAGCGTAAACGCTCTTCTGAGTCTCATGAGATTTCGAGTCATAGCGAATGTTTCTCCTGTGTGTAGACGAAGTGAGCAGAAATTTAGAAGACAATAAAATGAAGAACTGGAAAACAGCAAAAAACTGTTTCATCCCGTCCATACTTGTTTTTATGATGGGAGAATTGAAACGAACCCGAATGGGTGGCCTCACGCCATTCCTAAAATATATCGAAATATTTTGATGAAAAAAAGATAAATGTTTCTTATTTCTCCAAATTCCAAAACAAGTCGAGGTATACAGTTGCGACTTAGTTCGCCTGCTGATGGTATTCAGTTTACACTGAACCTTCGCTCTCTTCTGATGGCCGAAATACTAACCTGCCCCTGATAATGGTACCACTCGTTAAGTGGTAGTTGGGTCTCTCTACTCCTCGGCTGTTGAAACCCGCCACCTCTCGATCAACACGTTTGCGTCAAAGATCTCACGATTCAGCAACTCGTCCCGGAGCTTCCCGTTGAACGATTCGATATAGCCGTTCTCCCAGGGACTCTCCGGCTCGATGTACAAAGTCTCCACTTCGACCCGTTCCAACCAATCCCGTACTTTGAGCGCCGTAAACTCGGAACCGTTATCCGAACGAATATGGTCTGGCAAACCACGCCGAACAAACAGATCACTCAGACACTCCAGGACATCCTCACTATTCAGTCGAGCCACGTCGATCGCCAGACACTCCCGCGAGTATTCGTCAATCAGAGTCAGCATCCGGAACTTCCTGCCATCGTGGGGCTGATGCTGTACGTAATCGTAGCTCCAGACATGATGATTGTAAGCGGGGCGTAGACGCACACATGATCCATCATTCAGCCAGAGCCTTCGCCGTTTTGGCTGTCTTTTCGGAACTTTTGAGTCCTTCTCGACGCCAAAGTCGTTCGATCCGCTTGTGATTCACTTGCCACCCTCCTGTCTCAGTGATTCGGTCACCCGACGATAGCCATATCGACCATACTGTTCTGCCAACGAGATCATCTCTCGCACGAGTCGTGGTTCATCATCGAGAACATGTGGTTGACGTCTTTGCATCGATCTCGGTTGGCCCACTGGGAGGCGTGAACAACAAGATCAAAACACTGAGCCGGCAAGCGTACGACTTCCGGGACCAGGACGACTTCCGCCTGAAGCTCTACCCCCTGCACAAGACCAAACGTGCGATTGTTGGATGATGCTAACATCAACACCGCGCGCTAGAACTCGAAGATCCTTAATTAGTGCACTCCGTATCGCCCCATTCCTGTTCTTCCTTCAACTTGGCTTGGCCAAATGATTGTTCTTAGAGGAAGACACACGACGATCACGACCATTTCTTCGTGGACCAGTGACCGATGGATTCCGTTCGATCAGTGAAACGCCTAAAGCCTACCCGCGGGAGCGGTGCCTCGTAATGCTCTGAACCGAGATTCCGGCGAGAATTTGAGTTCTTCTTGAGAGTTGGAGTGAGGTGAGAAATTGCTGGCGATTTTTTTCGATAATTTAAAGCTGATTTTGATCTGATGATTGATCATAGTTAGCAAGGTAAACCGATTCGGTCGATGAAATCCTCGGAAGAAAATTTTTGCATCAAGCCATATCTCAATATTGCATTCGAATTACGATGACAATTCTATTGTCCTTGATGTGCGTCTCCGGGCACGCGGTTGCCGAGTTAAACGACGGCACCGATTTGTACGCCGGGGACTTCGTCAAGTCGGTCGCTCCCGAGTTTCCCATAGTTGGAAATTGCTGGAACCTGTTGCGTTTGTCGCTCTCCAACCCGTACGAGCAAACTGTCGATTTGCAGGTCGCCCTCTATTTTGACATTGATTCGCGATTGCAGTACAGCCGGCGGGTGCAGATCCCTCCCCTCACTCACATCCGCACGTGGCTGCCTGTGCTTGTGCCCGACACCAAGCATATTGTTGATCGTGCCTACTCCTATCACGTTCTGGTGCGTTCGTCGGGAGACTCGACGGGGCTCATCCCCGATCGATTCGGATCGATGCAACTGGATCGCACGCTGCAGTATGAAACGGACGAGCCGAGCGTCGGAATCGTTCACTCCTTTCCTCAAACCGAATACCTCGACACGGAGGTCGTAGAAAGTCTGGACGTTGGTGCCCTCGAATTTCTGCTCACTGGACGTTTCAAACGCGGAATTCGCAGAAACTGGAAAACACTCTCACCCGATTTCCCGAATGTGGGTGATACAGGATTGCAGTCACTCAATCAAATCGTTGTGGCGAACGACGAACTTCTCAATACTCCCCAGGCTCAGACCGCCTTGCGAAGATGGATGTTCGGTGGCGGGCATCTTTGGGTCATGCTCGATCAGGTTGATTCGAAGATCCTGGAACTGATTCTCGAAGACCGTTATCAGGGGCAGGAACTCGAGCGGGTCGAACTGACGAACATTACTCTCAACGATGCCAAGAATCGCGTTTATTCCACGCAACAGTACGAGACACCGATCAAAATGACGCGATTATTGATTGACGACGTGGACGTTTTGTTTTCTGTTGATGGCTGGCCGGCCGCCTTCACCATTGATTACGGACAGGGAGAACTGCTGGTCACGACCTTAGGCCCGAACGGTTGGGGACGTCCGCGACAGCCGTCCGATCCCGTAGAAAAGTATGAAACGGATTGGGATCGTCAAGTCGTTTCGTTCTCAGCACTCGACGATTTATTCTCTGGATTCTCAACAGGTGAGGAGCAGGAAGTCCCACTGGAACCGGTACTGACCGAGCAAGTCGAAGGTTCGATCGGCTTTCAGATCCCGTCACGTTCGGGTGTCATCGGAATCCTGATGGGATATGCGCTGCTCTCGGTCGGTCTGGCAGTCTGGCTGATGAAGAGCGGTCGACTGGTTTGGTTTGGAGCCTGTGGACCGGTACTGGCCTTATTGGCCGCCGGTAGTTTGCTCGGCATGCGTCCCGCGGGTTGGGATGTCCCGCCAACCGCAGTCGTCTCGCAGCTTGTGACCCCGATTTCGGGGACACGGGACGTGGCTGTTGATGGAGTCGTTGGGTTTTACGCGACCGAAGCATCGCCCCTTTCGTTGTCTGGCGATGAGAATACTCGGATGCAGCTGAATCTGGAGGGGTTCCATCGAGGAATCCGAATTCTGACCTACGATGATGACTTTCACTGGAGCTGGGAAAACCTGACCACTCAGCCCGGCCTCCATACGGCAGAATTCGAGTCGACTGTAATCAGAGAACGAGTCGAGGCAGTGGCGTCCTTTAATGCAGAAGGAGTGACAGGAACATTATCACTTCCGGAAGGGCTGAGGCCGGAAGACGCCATCATCGATTACACGCAAGGACGTATCGGTGTGCAGTTTACGGAACGCGACCAATGGACGGCGTTGGAAAGTGACACGTTGAGTGACAATGAATTTTTGAACGCCAATCTGCTGGGAGATGAACAGCGACGACGCGTGGCCATTCTGTCACAACTGTTGGACGGCTCCGAACGCCCCTGGAATTCCAGTCAGCCGCACCTGCTCTTCTGGACGCCCCCCTGGGAGTCCGGTCTGAACATTGATGACAGCTATCAACGTGAAGGGGAAGCGCTCGTGGCCGTTCCACTGGAACTGCAACGCCCACCGGACAATTCACGAATTACGATCCCCGGACCACTACTCCCATATCGGGAAGTGACTGGTCCCGACGGTAAGCGCCCCTCAGGGCTCTACAATCGAAGGAAGCAGGAATGGCTCGAGAAGAAATACGCTTCTTCGACGTGGCTTGGATTTGATGTTCCAGAAGTGTTGTTGCCGCTCTCGCTGGAGCAGGTTGATGTCCGGATCGCGGTAACGGGACCTGTCGGGCAACTGGAACTCTGGGCGTGGGACGGTGAACAGCGGGTCAGCCTCCAACGATGGGATAAACCGGTCGGACAACTGGCCGCGACGTTCGACCGGGATGCCGACCTGAGCGTTTCCGAGGACGGCCAGCTCGTTCTTTTTCTCTCTGCAGGCGAGGGGACTTTCGGCGATTCGGCCTCCTTGAAGAATCCGCGTTCCGACTGGCAGATTGAATCGTTCGATCTCTCCCTTCGGGCTACCACTTTAGAACCGGAGCCCTAACGGTAGTAAAAGTTTATCCTCTCTCACTCAAGACGCACACCTCAGGCTGATGGAAAACTAATGATGACGACGAACGAACTCATCTCGATTCAGGGATTGACCAAAAAATACGGCGACAAGGTCGCGCTTGACTCGCTCGATTTGTCGATTCCCACCGGTCAGATTCTCGGTTTGATCGGACCGAACGGGGCCGGCAAAACGACCACCATCAAGATCCTAGTTGGTCTGGCACGCCCAACGAGCGGTACGGCGCATGTGGCAGGGGTTGATTGCGTGCGGAATGCGAAGAAGATCAAGCGCATGGTTGGCTACATGCCTGACAAGTTCGGTTCCTATGAAAACATGCGGGTGTTGGAATACCTCGATTTTTTTGGGGCTGCCTTCGGACTGAAGCGACGCGACCGCCGCCGTCGTATTGAAGAAGTGATGGAGATGAGCGGAACGACCTACATGCGTGATATGCTCGTCGATTCGTTGAGTCACGGGATGTCGCAGCGTTTGGGGATTACGCGCACCTTGTTGCACGATCCGCAGGTATTAATTCTCGACGAACCAGCAAACGGCCTCGATCCTTTAGCCCGGATCGAGATGCGGGAACTGTTATTGAAGCTAGCGGATGCCGGGAAGACTCTGTTGGTCACCAGCCACATTTTGCCGGAACTTTCGCGGATCTGTCATCGGATTGCGATTCTGGCACAAGGAAAACTGCGGGCTTGTGGAAATGTGGCGGAAATCAGTCGGCAGATTTCGCCACGTCGTACGATGGAAGTGCAACTCAATGCGGAAGCAGACGTCTCCCAGGCGGCGGAGGTCATTCGTCGGCATATGGAAGACGAGGACGAAGTGGTCCCTGCACCCGCAGAGCGACTCGTTCGATGTCGCACATTAAAGTCGGAAGCCGAACTGGGGGAACTGCTGGCGACTTTAGTCTCCTCCGGAATCCAGGTCACTCAGTTCCGGGAACTGCAAACCGATCTTGAAGAAGCTTTCATGACTTTCGCGCGGGAATCAGCCGGGGATGATGTCCCAGAAGTCTCAGCGTCAGCGGAAAGTGGGAACTGAGATGCCCAATCCTGTCCTCGATCGAGAATTGATGACTTTTCTGCGCGAGAAGCGAACGGTCGCCGCCGCCTGCTCTCTGACGATTCTGTTGGCACTCCTCGTCGCGTTGCGTTGGCCGACCGAGCCGCAGATGGCCCAGAGTGGTACCCGTCCGTTACAGATATTCCAGCTCTTTACCGGAGGGCTGCTGGTGGCTCTGTTACTGTTGTTCCCGGTGTTTCCTGCAACCTCTATCGTGAAGGAGAAACAACGCGGCACGTTGACCTTATTGCTGAATTCACCGCTCGGACCCGGGCGGATTTATTTTGGGAAGCTGGGAGCCGCGCTCGGCATCGTCCTGTTGTTTCTGATGTTAAGTCTGCCGGCGGCGGCCGCCTGCTATACCATCGGAGGAATCTCGGCCATTCACGACATCGGCGGAGTCTACGGGATCCTGTTGTTAACGATCCTGTTGTGCTCGACGTTGGGGTTGTTGATCAGTTCGCTGGCGGAATCGCTGGACGCGTCGATTCGCTGGACCTATTCCACGGTGTTGACGCTTTCGTTCCTGCTGCTCATTCCGCACTATTTCTTCGTTGGCTCCAGCGGCTGGAAAGGGGAACTGGTCGAATGGCTTCGCTGCCTCTCCCCGGTGGCGGCACTCATGTCACTCATGGGAAGCGGGGATGTCGGAGCGCGGGGAGTCGTGACACAGATTAACGTCCCCTTACGCTTTACGGGGCTCGCTCTGGTCATCTCCGTAGTGGCAGCGATCTGGACAACCCTTCGCTTGAATCACAAAATCTTCGATCGCTCGCGCGACGCGGGAACGATGGTGCAAGATCAACATCTCGGTATTCGACTCGTGCGACGTGTGATGTTTCTGGTCGATCCCAAGCGCCGATCGAATTTGATTCCTCCGTTCATCAATCCGGTGATGGTGAAAGAGTTTCGCTGTCGCCGTTTCGGTCGTTTGCACTGGCTGTTGAGGCTCGTGGCGATCTGCGGCGTAATGTCTTTGGCACTCGCCATTCTCACGACGACCCAGACGATCAGTTGGGACGTCCCCACCATCGGCGGGATCATGGTGCTGCTGCAAGTCGCCTTGCTGGTATTATTGACGCCGGCCCTGACAGCCGGACTGATCGCCACAGAGCGGGAAACGGGTGGCTGGATTCTCTTACAATCGACGGGGATGTCCGTTTGCCGCATTGTGTGGGGAAAGCTCCTTTCGGTCATATTGACCCTGGCATTGGTGTTGTGTGCCACCCTGCCAGGGTACGTCATCATGGTTTATATTGATCCCGGACAGTTCGACCAGGTGGAGCGGGTGGTGATCTGCCTAGTGATAACCGCGGTGTTCTGTATGTTGCTCAGTGCGGCTGTCGGTGCCTTGTTTCGGCGCACGGTCTCCGCCACCGTATCGGCCTACACCATCCTCTTGCTGATCTGCGGTGGCCCGCTGCTCATCTGGTTGGGACGCGGTGATCCGTTTGGACATGAGCTGGTGGAATCCGCGCTGATGTTTAACCCGATCGCGGCGGCGTTTTCGGTCATCCGGATGGAAGGATTTCGCGATTACGACCTGCTGCCGTTTAACTGGTTGTTTATGGGAATCACTTCGATCGTCAGTCTGGTGGTCCTGGTCGTCCAAACTTACCGAGTCTCTCGTCCCGAGTAATGGTGGAACTCTCGATGCGATATTGGTTCACAGTGAATCTTGTTTGTCTGATCTCTCTGATGTGCGGAGGAGTGGTTCCTGCGGAAGATCTGCGTCCGACATTTCTGATGTTGAGCGATCCGGAATTCGATTCCCCTGAGCCGCTCAAAGATCTTCTCCCAGATGACATTGTGGAACTGTGGCGATCTTCGCTCGAACGACCGGAAGCCTCCTATCGCCTTTCGGCCGCCATCGATATTCGTCATGCCTCGCAAGCCGGTTTCGAGGAAGTCAAAGCTGCGATTCCCGAATTACGCCAACTCCTGTCTGCGGAAGAGACGACCTCGGATGTTCGCACCGCCGTCGCCCAGACGTTGATCGAACTCGACGCGCGAGACGCCGCGGAAGAATTGTATCTTTCCTCGGTCACCTCGGATACGCAGTTTCGGCAACTGGTCGAACCCTCGCTGGCTCAATGGAACTTCCCAACGATCCGGAAAGTCTGGAGAGACCGTCTTCAGCAGGAAGACTCACTTCGACGGGAGTTGATTCTGGCCTGCGAGGGATGCGGTCACCTTCGTGACAAACCGTCGCTTCCCGATTTGCTATCTATTGTGCATTCACAGGAACGCCCGCGTGATGTTCGGTTTGCGGCGGCGAAAGCAGCAGGTCAAATCGCCGAGAGCGGTCTGGAATCCGAAGTTCAACAGCTCCTCAGGTTGGATTCGCCTCCCTTGATCAGCCGGTTGTGTGCCGTGGTCTTGTTGCGACGACATGGTTCGGCTCGGTCTCAAGAGCAGTTGAAGAATCTGTTTGAAGATCCGGCAGGACCGGTGGCGACAGCCGCGATCGAGAGATTGTACGAGATTGATCCTGAACTGGTCCTGAAACTGACTTCTGTCGCGCGGGAGCATCCCGATTCGAAAGTCCGTTCGGTCGCTGCAGATTGTCTCATCGCACTCATCACACCGGAGCGAATCGAGATTCTCTCTCATCATCTCAATGATCCGTCCCCCCCCTGAGAATCCATATTCGGGAAGCATTGCTGGAGATTGCGAAACGTCCGGATCTTGAGGCTGCGGTTCGGGAGAGCACAACCGAGGTATTGAACACAGACGATTGGCGCGGTCAGGAGCAGGCGTGTCTGATCCTGGGGCAACTGGACCACGAGGACGTGATGTCGCGTCTGGTTGTACTGCTGAAGTCCCCGAGACCAGAAGTCCAAATTTCCTCCGCTTGGGCGCTGCGAAAGATTGCCGTCAAAGAGTCTTTGCCTGTTCTCCTCAAGCATGCGCAGAGTCAGACAGATAATCCTCAGGGGCCAGACCTGAGGGCCGTCGATCGACAGGTGGCTCATTTGTTCGAGGCGATGACCATTATGGAATATCGTCCCGTGATTCCCCTCATGCGGACTCAGGTTCCGAAACCGGAAGACGTCGACACGACTCACCGTCGTTTGTCGCGTGGGGCGGCGGTCTGGGGGTTGGGATATTTTCTGGCGGATGAAAATGATGACGAATTCGCGGCCCAATTGATGGGACGCATTAAGGACGTCGGCGGGATGACTCCGGATGAAATCGTATTGGTGCGTCGGATGAGTGCGATCTCAATCGGTCGAATGAAAACTGAATCGCAATTGCCGGCGATGAAGAAGTTTGTTGGCTCGGAGGTACAACACGATCCAGTGAGTGAATCCTTGCGATGGTCCATTCACGAGATCAGCGGTGAAGAGTTGCCACATATTACTCATTCTCCCAGAGTGTTGCGTAACTGGAGAATCCAACCTTTGCCTCCGAAGTGAACTACTATTGTTTCCTGAGATATAGCTCCGGGCCGACTTAAATCTTTTCTAATCATTCGATTTGCAGGCGAGAATGAGCGAACTGCTGCACGATTACGGTGATTGAAGCGGCCGAATTCCTTTCTATCGAGTGACGCGGCCCAACGAAATTCAACCAACAGGTTCGCTATTCGTAACTTAAATGATATTTGAAAGTGGGGGCTTAGACTTTTGGGGATCGAAGCTCGATCATCATGCTGAGTTCGCCCTTTCTCAGAAAAAGAAGGAAACTCGGTGAACACCGCCAATGATGACTGGCTGCTCTCTCTCAAGTGCGCAGGTTGAGCTCACCTCCGCGCGCAAGCTCATCTCCTTTGGCGGCTCAGGTGAAGGACACCGACGCCGGTTGAGGGTTTTTCCGTTCTGACATCGGTGTAAAATACCGAAGCGGCGAAGGCAGATCCCGTAACTGCATCCGGTCGATGAAACCGATGACAGTTGTGGAACGAAGAGCTGGCTCAGAAAATCGTCCGATGGTTCCCTGTTTCTTCTGCGGTCCAAGTCTGCACTCAATCGCAGGAATCACCGAGAAATCTGTGTTTCGAGTCTCCGACTGCGAAAATCCACAAGAACTCGTCTGAGATTTGACTTGCCAAACGCACTCAAGTTGTTGATCAGCTGCGAATTGACGTTCGTTTCAGTTTTTTGACACTACGGGTTTATTTGACTTAAATCGTTCGTTCGTCAGGTCAGGAGAGGGTGTTGGAATAATTCTGGCGGGAGGAATCATCCGCGTGATGAACTTTGGCAATTTTAGAAGAGATCGCCCGGTTTGATTATTAACCGCGTGAGAAATCGATCACACTCACAAAGAGGCATTTTTCAACAGGCTGCTAATACTCTAAATGCAAGTAAAACAGGGACTTGCAGAATTGCCCCTGTCCTAACAACGGAACCGAAGGCCGCGTAACACTGTTCTCCAACAGTAAACCATCATATTCACTGCGATGAAGGTACGTCTTGGCAACGCCAGTTGGCTTAAAAACGTCCTTTCTGAGACGATTTTGACCGCCTCGAATCTTGCCGGTGCATTCTGAAAGTCAGTTCGAGATGTCAAAAATCAGTTTTGATAACGACATAACGCTGTTCGGTCTTTTTAGCCCGCGTGATGCTCACCGGTAAGAAAAAAGGATCGACCGGAGAGAAATATGCGATAACTTTTTTTTTACAGAAGACACTTACTTACTTGCTAAGCAGTGTTTCTAGATCGGGAAGTGATCGCCCTAATGCCTTGGACCGAAATTCGAGTTCGTTGGGAGCGGAAGCGTCGTAATCGGCTTCAAAATGGCGATACATCATATCGAAAGATGTTGCTGCGTAGGGAGTTTCGATTGATTCTCCCAGACGCGGTCCCAAGATGCGTTCGGTTGCAATTTGCTTATAATTGTAAGGGCGGAAATAGTAATCTCCCGTTGATGCCGGATAGTAGGGAAGATGTTGCATCATTTGATTGCAATAAGGTCCTGGGCATTTGTAGCATCCCATGCAGCGTCGGCACCGGCAGGTTTCGCAATCTTCGCATTCATCACATTTCCGACATGCATCACAGTAGTCGCAACTCGAGTACTCACAACCATTTGCATTACAATTCGCGACGGCTTCCGGGCAACATGTGATCTGCTCATAAAGCGTTTCCGATGTTTCCGTTACATTGATAGAATGATCTTCAATGGGGAGCGGAACTGGCTCACCAGCTGAAAGGATTCCGGAAAATATCATCAATGTCAGAGCTAATGTGGCAGTGGACCGCATGGGATTCTCAAACTTTCTTGCATGATAACAATCGGAACGAAAATATGTCTCACCATCATCATCGGTTTTGTGTATCTCAATCACCAACTTCAACTTCTCATGCCGTACAACTTCAATAATCGTTAAATATAATCTCGAGATGATTGCCAGGCTGGCTCGCCTCGACTGGTTCACATCAATCAATTCATTCCTGGCCCTTAATCTCACGTCACTCTGAGATTTCTCAGTACGCTATGCTTTCTTCATAAATCATTCTTACTGCGTGATTTAGCTCAATTAAAATATCCATCTTATAAAATTTGTTCCGGTTATAACGATAAAGAAAGCTTGAGGATTAAGAATTGTCAAATAACCTCAATTTGATCAAGGATTCCCATAATCTGCTTAATCCGGCGGAGGGGTAATTCCGATGTGTCCTCTTATAACCGTCTCTTGAACCTTCCCGCGTTTCTGAAGCACATTGTGACTTAATCATATTGTGCTGCGAGAAGAGATTGAGTGACTCCAAGGAGGGATCCATGATGCGCTTTGTAAATTCCAAACATTTTGGCATGCGATGGATCACCACACGAGCTATTCCGTTTTTGCTATTGAATAGTTGCCTGATTCCGTTGCATACAGCCTCGGCCCAAACACTGGCGACACCACAAGTTTCGAACAAAGTCGAATCGTTGGTCGATGAAATTGTGGCAGCCGAAGTTGAACTGAAGGTGTCGAAACGACGTTCCAAAATCATTCGAATGAAAAAGGATGTCTTTCGGATTGCAGTCGCCGATCCTTCGGTGATCGAAGTCGTCGCTTTTGGCTCGCGAGAAGTT
>Ga0222718_10000485_pt1 | contig 40652 bp, 38 predicted proteins | sample C33_27DmetaG_FD_165045 | JGI IMG/M metagenome (GOLD analysis project Ga0222718, IMG submission 165045) | Estuarine water microbial communities from San Francisco Bay, California, United States - C33_27D | ecosystem: Environmental > Aquatic > Marine > Unclassified | place: USA: California...
GAAGCGGAGCTTCCTGTAAAGCTGGTTCCATAAGGTTTTTACTTTGTTTGGTAAAGATTAGCTTAACTCTTCCAAGAAACCAAATTTTTTCTCAACTGGACCGCTCCTTGATTCTCTTAATGACTTTAGTAACTCAATTTTACCCGGTCGATTAATCTTTTGAAATTGAGTCCACCAGTCGCCCATACCTTGAGAATCTCTTGCTGCTTCTTCCCGTAAAAGCAAGAAGTCATAAGCCGCTCTAAAGCGAGGATGATTTAAAACCTTATATGGCTGGTGCCCTAAACGAGTTTCAAGTTTTAATTGCAGTGACCAAATATCTTTAATATATCCATGAAACTTTCTTGGAACAGCAGTCAATACCTGTTGCTCTCTAATAATTCTATCCATGCTTCTAAAAAATTTTCTCAGATTAAGATTTCCTTTTTCTTTAGATGCATCAATAAGTCTTGGCCAAAGCAAAGCAGCAATTAGAAATCCTGGAGTTACAGATTTTGATGCCTTTAATCTATTGTCAGTATTAATTAGTGCAGCTTGCTGAAACCTCAAACTAAATGAGTTTTCAGCATGCCTATCAGTATTTATTAGATATCTTAAAACACCAAATGTATCTAGCTTATTAAAATTATCTAGAGCTTTTTTTGTAAGAAAAATTTTACAAAACTCATCAAACATTCTTGCATTAGAAATATTTCCTAGCAAATGACCTTTTTGATATATGGCTTCTTTAACATCATTGGCAATTTTAAAATTGAGTTTTGAGCTGAATCGAATGGCGCGTAAACTTCTCACAGGATCTTCCTCAAAACGAATTAGAGGATCTCCAATTGAAACAAGAATTTTTTTCTGTATATGCTGAAGACCGCTATGAAAATCACACAAGTGATTTTCTATAGGATCAAAATAAAGTGCGTTAATAGAGAAGTCTCTTCTAATACAATCTTCTTCTAGAGTCCCCCATACATTATCTCTAAGGATTTTACCTTCTGAATCTTTAACAACGCCAGAGCCGTTATCTTGTTTTGAAGTATTTGCTCTAAAGGTTGAAACCTCAATTAATTCATTTCTACTAAAAACATGAACCAAGCGAAATCTTTTGCCAATAATTCTGGATGACCTAAAAATTTTTCTAACCTCTTCAGGCGTTGCATCTGTTGACACGTCAAAATCTTTTGCTTTTATTCCGACTAATGAATCACGGACACAACCACCAACCAGATATCCCTGAAAGCCAGATTGCTTTAATTTTTTAACCACCTCAATGGCAAGTGGGCTAAATTTGTTTTCCTTTAGGATTTTTGGGGTTTTTACTGAAGATGCTTTATTTTTTTTATTCAAAAGCTTAAAAGAAATTTTTTTGAGCTAGATCACTAACCACCAAGTTGTTTTTCTTTGATTTCATCAAGTGTTTTGCAATCAATACAATGTGTTGCGGTCGGACGAGCCTCAAGTCTTTTTACTCCTATTTCTATTCCACAAGCATAACAGTATCCGTAGTCATCTTGTTTGATTTGTTCTAAGGAGCCTGCAATTTTATTAATAAGTTTTCTTTCTCTGTCTCTTGTTCTCAGTTCAAATGCAAACTCTTCTTCTTGTGAAGCTCTGTCGATTGGATCTGCATATGACTCACCCTTATTTTTAAGATGATCAAAAGTTTTTTGCATCTCTTCTCGTAAATGTTCACGCCACTCGATTAAAACAGCATTAAAGTGTTTTTTCATTGCAGCGCTCATATATTTTTCACCTTTACGACCTTTATAGGAAGATATTGGAGTGGTTCTTTTTTTAGCAGTCGTTTTTTTTGCAGGAGTCTTTTTAGCCGTAACCTTTTTTACTGATACCTTTTTTGCTGGAGCTTTCTTTGCTGGAGCTTTCTTGGTAACTGTTTTTTTAGCAGTAGATTTTTTTGTATCTGCTTTTTTTGGCATATTCTATTTAATAAAAGTTTTTAGGCGCATGAAATTATCAGAAAGCGAAGTAATAAGCTAGCTTTTTTTATAATTATTTAATACTTCGCGGTATCCTTCATGAGAAAGTCTGGGCCCAAATGTTTCTACAACCTTTGATGCTCCATAATTTGCAAATTCTGCGCAAGACTTTAAATCATGATTTTGAAGCACCGCATATAAAAAGCTACCTGCAAACATATCTCCAGCACCATTAGTATCAACAGGGTCAATATTTACTTTGGGAGTGTGAATTATTTCGTCAGTTGTAATCACCGAACTGCCTTTTTCTCCCGTCGTAATTATCGAAGTGTAAGGTTTTTCTTGGAGCTTGATGAATGCCTCGTCAATATTTTCTGCATCGACAAAGGCCATGGCCTCATCATCATTACCAAAAATATAGTCTAAACCAAAAGATTCCATTTCATGGAATTTATCTTTAAACCCCATGACAATTCCTGGATCAGATAATGAAAAAGCTATCTTTACATCTGGAAAGTTTTGAAGATGATTAAGAGCCCGCAAAGTAACTTTATAATTTTCCTCACTTGTGACCATGTATCCCTCAATATAGAAAATTTTAGAATTTGCTATCTGGTTTAGATCTAGATCATCTTCATCCATCAATGAGCTAACATTTAGTGCGGTGGTCATTGTTCTTTTGGCATCTGGAGTAACTAGGATCAGGCATTTTCCAGTTGGAATAGTGCTAGCAGGTGCCATATTTCCTTTGTGACTAACACCAGCCTCTTTCAAGCTTTCAAGGTACCTTACTCCATCTTGGTCATCAGATACTTTACAGGTATGGAAGCATTTAGCGCCAAAGCTTGCCGCTGCAACAAGACTATTGGTTGCAGATCCACCACAATCTGAAACAGTCTCTGCTCCAGAGGCAATAAGCCTATCTATTATTGGAGCATGTTCCTCAGCGCTTGAAAGGGCCATTTGATCAATTTCTAAACCAAGCTCAGAAATAAGACTATGCTCAACTTTAAAAACAGTATCAACAAGAGCATTTCCAATAGCGCTTATATCATTTTTCATTTTTATAACTCCTTAACTGCATCCCCAATCTTATTTTTAGTTTGATTGAGAATATCTTGATCATGGGTTGAGGATATAAATCCAGCCTCATATTTAGAAGGGGCAAAGTATATACCACGATTTAGGGCAGCATAAAAAAACTTTTTAAACATTCGATCATCACTTTTGACAACATCTTCAAAATTCTTGGGTAAATGTTCAGCAAAGAAAAAACCGAACATGCCTCCAACAGAAGATGTTGAGAAAGGTATGCCTTTTTCATTCATTAAATTTTTTGTATGTAGCATTATTTCTGAGGAGGCTTTTTCTAATTTATTAAATGGATTGTCTTGAATTAAAGTTTTTATTAATGCAATGCCAGCACTCATTGCCAATGGATTGCCAGACAATGTTCCTGCTTGGTATATAGGACCCAATGGTGCAAGTTGATCCATTACAGATTGTTTGCCTCCAAAAGCACCAACAGGAAGTCCTCCACCTATAACTTTACCAAGCGCAGTTAAATCAGGTTGAATCTGGTAAATAGCTTGCGCTCCCCCCAGCCCAACCCTAAAACCAGACATCACTTCATCAAATATAAGAAGAGAGTTATATTCGTTACAAAAATCTCGCAAAGCATTTAGGAATTTAGGTTCTCCGGGGATAAACCCCATGTTACCTGCTATCGGTTCAACAATAATTGCGGCAAGGTCATCACCAATCTCATTAATAATTTCTGATAAAGCTTCGATATCATTATAAGGACAGCTATAGGTTAGAGCTGCTAATTCTTTTGGTATACCCGGAGAATCTGGTAAGCCAAAAGTAGAGACACCCGACCCAGCCTTAACTAACAATGAATCAACATGACCATGATAACAACCAGTAAATTTAATAATTTTATTTTTACCTGTGAAGCCTCTTGCTAGTCGAATACAACTCATTGTTGCCTCAGTTCCCGAATTCACCATTCGTAATTTTTCCATTGAGGGAACCTGGCCCTTAATTGTGCTTGCAAGTTCATTTTCTAAACTTGTAGGAGCGCCATAACTTGTACCAAGCTCAAGTTGAGCTTTAATTGCATCTAATATAATTGGATTTGAATGACCAAGAATCATCGGCCCCCATGAGCCAATGAAGTCTATGTATTGATTTTCATCTTCATCAATTAAGATAGGGCCTTTTGCAGATTTAAAAAAAATAGGCTTGCCATCAACATTTTTAAAGGCTCTTACTGGGGAATTTACTCCTCCAGGCATGAGGGATTGGGCTTGCTCAAAAAGCGATTCTGAATTTGTTCTTTTCAAGGATATTTAGTAATAAGTTTTTTATAGAAAGCGATGCTAACAATTCAAAATTATATCAAATTTCATCAAAGTATTTTTAATAAAAATAAGGGATTTTAAAATTTAAAAACAGCAGCAACAATGCCCGCAAGCAAAAGCAAGACTGGTAGCTCATTAAAAACTCTTAATTTAAAGCCAGTCCATTGATGTGATTGTGCACGAAGATCCTGCAGAATCTTCCAACAAATAATTTGATATAAAATTAAAAGTAAAACTATAAAAAGTTTAGCAATAATCCAATTTTGTGAAAAAAACCCAACCCAATCAGAGCCGAGAAAACCCATCATTAAACCAAAAAGTAGTGCCAATAGACCCAGCGGAGTAATAAATCTAATTAAGTTTGTTTGCATGATTGTTAATTGATCTTTTGTATCCTGGTTTTCACTCTCTACGTGATATACAAATAGACGTGGCAGGTAAAAAATACCAGCAAACCATGAAACCATGAACAGGATATGCAGGACTTTAAAAACTAGATATAGACTCATTTCAGTAGTATCTTAGCGCTTTTAGAGCTTTTAGAAAAAAATATTTGAGCTTAAGTCTTGTTGAATATATTTTTAATCCTATAAACTAAGCATTAAATGAACTCTGACATGACATCAATTAACTTAAGCGGCAATGCTGTGAAGCGCATTCAGGACTTATTACCCAGTCAAAAATCAAATTATTTTAGAGTTTATGTTACTGGCGGGGGCTGCTCAGGCTTCCAATATGGTTTTAAGTTTGACGATAGCCCTGAGGGTGATGATGATATTGTTACTTTTGATGGATTTACTATTTTATTAGACTCTCTCTCATATCCATACCTCTATGGTTCAACCTTGGACTATATCGAGGATTTATCCGGCTCAAGATTTTTAGTTACCAACCCAAATGCAAAAACCACTTGTGGGTGTGGAGAGTCTTTTACTATATAGCTTTAGTTAGTGTTCCTAACAGACCTTTATTTTTTTTAACAATCAGAGGGTTTTTGTACATTCGTTGTCTTGCCATCCATCCAAATGCCATTGCTTCGATCGCTTGAGGATTCACACCATATTGATCACTTGAAGTGAGGCTCATATTGATATGTGTCTCAATTGAGCGAACCAAGAAATTATTTCTTAGTCCTCCCCCACAAACAATTACTTGTTGAGGCAATTGCTTAAGTGAGTGAAGAGATTTTGCAATACAGACGGCGGTCAGCTCAGTCAGGGTCGCTAATACATCTTGAGGGGATTTTTTTAAAAGCTGCTTAGGAATAAATCTTATGTTAAATATTTCTTTGCCTGTAGATTTTGGGTGACGCCTATTGAAAAATGGATGGCCTAGCATTTGATTTAGTGATGGAAAATGAATCACGCCATTTTTTGCGTGCTTACCATTTCTATCAAAAGGGAGATTTAAAAAATTTTGACAGTAAATATCCATGAGCGCATTGCCAGGCCCACAGTCAGATCCATAAAAATCATTCTTGCCATCTAAGTAGGTAAAATTTGAAATCCCCCCAATATTTAAAATCACTAAAGGAACATTCTTTTTTGCAAATAATTTTTGATGAAATTCTGGCACCAATGGCGCGCCTTCACCACCGAGTTTAATATGATCATTTCTAAAATCACCAATCACATCTACTCCACATTCCTTTGCTATTATTCGGGGATCTCCAGCTTGCATGGAAAATGGATATCTGCCTTTAGGCTGATGGAATAATGTTTGCCCTGACAAACCGATTGCACCAATGCTCTTTTTATTAATTTTATTTTGAGTAAGAAATTTCTCTATTGATTTGCTAAAAGCATACCCAATTCTTTTATTGAGATCGAAATACATATTAAGACTTAACTCTTGGCGCTGAATTGCCCTAGATATATCCTCCCTTAATTGTCTGGGATATTTAAAAGAGCTAAATTTCAGCAAACTAATTTGATTAGTAACTTTTAAAGAACAAATATCTATTCCGTCATGACTGGTGCCACTCATGGTGCCTATAAAAATTTTTTTATCTAAAGAGCGTCTCATTTGGATCTTTAGATAATAACTGATCTACTATTTCTATGTAATTGTTTCTGAATATTTCAAATTGATCCATATTAGATTGCTCTAAAGGAGATGCTGAGGGTAGAGCTACCTTTAAAGGATCTGTTCTTTTTTTTCCAATCTTAAATTCATAATGTAAGTGAGGAGCCGTTGCCAAACCTGAATCACCGACATAACCTATGGTCTGACCCTGAGAAACTTTTGTTCCCTTAGAAATGCGCGGATGATACTTATCTAAATGAGCATACAAAGTTGTTATTTCTCCGCCATGACGAATAACTATCGTTCTTCCATATCCACTTTTCCATCCGACAGATTGAATAACCCCTTCACCAGTCGCTCGGATGGGTGTCCCCCTTTTTGCTGCATAATCAACACCATTATGAGCCCTTATAGTATTAAGGATTGGGTGTCTTCTATTTGGGTTAAAGTGAGAACTTACATATGAAAAATTAAGTGGCGCCCTCAAAAAAGCTTTTTCTAAACTGCCTCCATTCTCGTTAAAGTACTCCCATTTTTTGTTTTTTCCTTTATATCTGATTGCAGTGAATCGATTATTTTGATTATAAAATTCTGCAAATAAAATACTTCCATTTTCAATTTGTTGTCCGTCTACAAATGGTGTTTCGTATAGGAGTTTAAATTTATCACCAACCCTTATATCAAAAACAAAATCAATATCCCATGCAAAAATATAAGCTAGATCCATAATCACGCTCTCTGGGATATCATTTTTTAGTCCAGCTAAATAGAAAGACGATTCTATTAATCCTGTTCTAAATGATTTAATTAGTTCCGGCTCTTTTTCAACTCTATCAATAACTATTTTTGGGAATAGATGAATTTTATAAGATAGAAGGGGACTCTTATAAATAATTATTTTTTGCAGCTTTCCATCCAAGGATAGCAACTCTATTCTATCGTTAGGCAGTATATTTTTTACCTCATTAGCACTGTCTTTTTTAAATATTTTGTATGTTTCATTTAATGGAACTTTATACTTTTCAAATATCAGCGAGAGATTTTCGCCATCCTTAACAGTGTGAATCTTCTTGGTTTGAATACTAGGAATGCTTTGAGTTGGTAGTGATAAAGTTTCAGATATTATCTCGGAAGAGACCTCTTCTTGCTCGACCCCTACATCATAAATAAATAATACTCCAAACACAGCTAATAAGACAAAAGGCAGTATTTTGGTATTGGGTTTATAAGAGCTCACGATTTCTAAAATTATTCAATCAGCTCAAATGAAAGTGCCCCAATACTTTCTATTGCTGCATCAACTTTATCATTTGGACAAAGTCTACTTACTCCCGCCGGAGTTCCGGTAAAAATGATGTCCCCAGCTTTAAGTGTTATAAATTTAGATAACCAACTAATTAATTCATCTACTTTCCATACCATATTTTTTAGATCGCTGGATTGTTTGTTTTGACCATTAACTTTAAGTGAAATTTCGCCTTCATGAATAAGTAACCCTTCTTTTTTATAAATTTTTGAGATTGGTGCCGAGTTATCAAATCCCTTGCTTAGGTCCCAAGGCTTACCATTTTTTTTTGCAACAGCTTGGAGATCTCTTTTGGTTAGATCTACCCCCACTGCATATCCAAAGATATGCTGACTGGCTTCATCTGGAGGTATATTTGAGCATTCTGATCTTAAAAAAACAACAAGCTCTACTTCGTGATGGAGATCGATTGTTTGGGTGGGAAAAGGAATTGAGGCTATTTGCGTGATGGCTTGAGGAGGTTTGCTGAAAAAAAATGGCTGATCCTGATCTACTTCTGCGCCCATTTCTTTTGCATGATCGGCATAATTTTTACCCACACAGTAAACCTTTCCCACTGGAAATAATTCATCACTTTCAGAAATCGCCATTCCTCTAATAATTGGTTTAAATACAAAATGAGCTTTTGAGTGTTCAGTCATAAGATTTCAAACATTTATTCGATTAAATACTATAATAAATCATAATTTATGAAAGAAGATCTTAACCTAATTAAACGAGGTATTGATGAGCTAATTAGTGAAGATGAGCTATTAGCCAAACTCAAATCTAAAAAGCAGCTTATTGTGAAGGCTGGCTTTGATCCCACTGCTCCAGATTTACATCTAGGACATACAGTACTCATTAATAAATTAAGGCATTTTCAGCAATTAGGCCATCAGATAATATTTTTGATAGGTGATTTTACTGGAATGATTGGGGACCCTTCTGGCAAAAACAAAACAAGACCTGCGCTAGATGAGGTGCAAATCAAAGAGAATGCCAAGTCATATGAAAAACAAGTTTTCAAGATACTTGATCCAAAACTTACGCATGTAAGGTTTAATTCTGAGTGGAGCAATAAGCTTGGTGCAGAGGGGATCATCAAACTTGCTTCTCAATATAACTTAGCGAGAATGCTTGAACGCGATGACTTTAGCAAAAGATACAAGTCTAACCAAACTATTGCACTTCATGAATTCTTATATCCATTAATACAAGCTAATGATTCTATTGCGCTTGAAGCTGATATTGAGCTGGGAGGCACCGATCAAAAATTTAATCTTTTAGTTGGCAGGGAGCTGCAACGATCATTTGGACAAGAGCCTCAAGTTGTTATTACTGTTCCAATCCTTGAGGGTTTAGACGGAAAAAATAAAATGTCTAAATCTTTAGATAATTATGTTGGCATTGATGAGGCTCCAAATGAAATGTTTGGAAAAATTATGTCTATCTCGGATGAGTTAATGTGGAGGTGGTTTGATCTATTAAGTTTTAAAACCACTGAGGAGATTAACAACCTGAAAGTAGATCAAACGAATGGAAAAAATCCTAAAGATATTAAAATTGAGTTAGCCAAAGAACTTATTGCTCGTTTTCATGATGAAGAGTCAGCCGATCTTGCTGAAATAAACTTTATTAATCAGTTTCAAAAAAAGAATATTCCAGATGATATAGAAGAAGTTTCTTTGGTTTTATTAGAAAGCTCAATTCCATTAGCAAATCTCTTAAAAGATTGTGAGATGACTAGCAGCACCTCAGAGGCAATAAGAATGATTAAGCAAGGAGCCGTTAGAATTGATGAAAAAAAAATCACAGATACGAAATATATAATTTCCTCTGGTACTTCAGCTGTTTACCAGGTAGGCAAGAGAAAATTTAAAAAAATAATTCTTCAGAATTAATAATATAATACCGAAATAAGTCTAAAAATATGCAACAGTTTTTTTCATCTATTAATTTTTGTCTTCGCAACGCTGGATACTTGGTTATCCTATGCCTGCCTGTTATGACTCTTGAAATTGCTTTGGCAAATTTAATAGCCTCCTTAGATATCCAATCAAACTCAGACACAGCAGCCCTAGAAGCAATTAGTGAAATTTCTACTCAAATATTTCTTTTAGTTATAGCATCTCTAATACTTTCAGTTGCGCTAAGTGGAGGCTGCATGATAGCTTTTAGCTCGCTATCCAACGATGAGGCAGTAAGCCCTTACCAAGCCCTTTTTGCAGGGTTAAAAAAGTTTTTTCCTCTTCTTTGGGCAAATATTTTGCATTCCATTGCATACGGACTAGGATTCTTGATGTTAATTCTGCCAGGTTTTTATTTGTATGGACGTCTTGGATTATTTCCATTATTTATTATGTTTGAAAGCAAGGGTGTAATGGATTCTTTTGGAGAGTCTTGGAGTTTAACAGAAGAAGTTGCGACAAAATTATTTGCTCTCACTGCAATTTTTATGAGCATTCAACTTGGTTTTGGATTTTTTGGAGGGATTATCGGGACTGATGGAACTTTATGGTTCTTGATTGCAGCAACCACTGTAAAATATGCAACATTAATGCCTCTGTTTTATTTATTTTTTAGTCTGTATCAGTCCACAAAAAATAAATCACAAATAGGAAGTTAAAAAATATGAAAATTTTAGTAATGGGATTACCGGGTAGTGGTAAAACATACCTAACACAGAGGTTGGTCCCATTGTTGAATGCTGCATGGTATAACGCAGATCAAGTAAGGAAGATGTCAAATGATTGGGACTTTTCAGACAAAGGTAGAAAAAGACAGTCCATGAGAATGAAGACCTTTGCAGATTTTGAAAAATTGCACGGAAGATATGTTGTTTGCGATTTTGTGTGCCCCACCAAAGAAACCCGAGAGAATTTTGATGCCGACATTGTAATATGGATGGATACTATTAAAGAGGGAAGATACGAAGATACTAATAAGCTTTTTCAAGATCCAGACAGGGTTGATTTCCACATTTCAGAGTGGAATGAGCATAATCATGATGATATAGCTAAGGAGATTTTAAAAAATGTTTGATTGGAAAAAACCGACAGTGCAGATGTTGGGAAGATGGCAGCCTTGGCATGACGGCCACCAAGCTCTATTCAAGCGATGCGTTGCGAAAACAGGTCAGGTAGCAATCCAGGTTCGAGATGTTCAAGGTGCATCTGGAGGAGATGGACAAGATGACAATCCTTTTGATTGGGATGAAGTTTGTAAAAATATTGAAACAGGGCTTTCAAAAGATGGTTTCAAAAGAGGTCAGGAGTATGAAATTATGCTTGTTCCAAATATTGTAAATATTACTTATGGCCGAGGAGTAGGTTACTCATTTGAAGAGGAGGTATTTGATAGCTCAGTAACTGAAATCAGTGCTACAAAAATCCGTCAAAAACTAAGAGACGAAGGCAAGTTAGATTAATTGATTCGTTAGTTTCCCAAGATCATTGTTTAGTTTATAATCGCTTTTCCCAATCTATTGGGTCTGTAGCTCAGCTTGGTTAGAGCGCACCCCTGATAAGGGTGAGGTCGGTGGTTCGAGTCCACCCAGACCCACCATTCATTTATAAAACTTTTACTTTCACCATCATTTGTAATACTTTGTGGTGATGGAAAATAAAGATCATTCAAAATCAAACATGCAAAAAGTGGCATTGACTGCTTTAGCTGGAACCAGCATAGAATGGTATGACTTTTTCCTTTATGGGGCAGCAGCAGCATTAATATTCCCAACAGCCTTTTTTGGTGAAGCAACCCCGTCAACTGCACTAATTCTATCTCTGCTAACTTTTGCAGCAGGCTTTATAGCTCGACCAATTGGGGGAATTATTTTTGGTCATTATGGTGATAGAGTTGGCAGAAAAAAAACTTTAGTCATAGCATTAATTTTGATGGGCGTTTCTTCCACATTGATTGGACTTTTACCAACTTATGCGATGATCGGGGTGACTGCACCAATTTTACTAACTTCCCTAAGATTTGCTCAAGGACTGGCGATTGGTGGCCAGTGGGGAGGAGCTATGTTGTTAGTTACTGAAAGCGCTCCATCTAACCAAAGAGGATATTATGGAGCTTTTGCTCAAGCAGGCGCACCAGTGGGCGTAATTTTAGCTAATCTAGCATTCATAATTACAAGCTCACTTGTTTCAGAAGAGTCTTTTTATTCCTGGGGATGGAGAATTCCATTTCTTGCAAGCGCAATTTTGATTGGCATCAGCATGTTTATCCAGCTAAATTTAGAGGATACAAAAGCTTTTAAAGAGTTACAGATTAAAAGAGAGAGGCATAAAGATAACAAGGAAGATATCATACGTTCGCCTATTTTAGAGGCAATTAAAAAATATCCAAATAGAATAGCTTTAGCCGCTGGAGCTTTTCTTTCAATTCAAGTAACTTTTTATATATTGATAGCTTTTTTGCTTGCATACGGTGTTTCAAGTGCGGATATGACAAGAGATGATATGCTGGTCGCAGTATTAATTGGTTCAGCAATAATGGTTCCATGCCAGTTTATATTCTCCTCCTACTCAGATAAGAATGGAAGAAAAGGGATATTTATGGCTGGCGCAATCTTAACGGGGTTATGGGCTTTTGCGATATTCCCACTTGTCGACACTGGAAATTTTTGGCTTATCGTTTTAGCCATAACAATTGGCTTAATATTTGTAGCTATGATGTATGGTCCTCAAGCTGCATTTTTTACAGAGTTGTTTTCCACAGAAGTGAGATATTCAGGAGCAACTTTGGGTTATCAGTTTGGAGCAATTCTTGGAGGAGCATTCGCACCAACAATAGCAGCCTTTTTATGGAGCGACTATGGAATATTTTGGGTATCTGTATATATAGCACTCGCATCACTATTAACATTATTTTCGGTGATGGCATTAACAGAGACTTTTAAAGCTGATCTAAGTCAGAATTAGTTTTTGATGATTGGTTGAAGATCAATTATTCATATTTGCCCATGAAAAAAAGTCGCTATTTTTAAAATCTTTCCCCCTGAGCTGAACGTTAATATTCATCAATTTTCCATCAAAGGTCATTGAGTTGTTAAGGTCTACCAAATCTTGTTTTGTTGAGTTCGCTATATATTTTTTTACTTGATCTTGGGTATCAAATAAGTAATTGCCTTGTTGCCAATCATAAACATAGCCACCTGACTCAACATAAATATTTTCTGGCTTCTGATTCATATCATCTAAAATTGCCTTTTTGGTACCTTCAATAGTTTTCTCACTTATTTTTTCAAGAGCAATAGCGAATCCATACTGAAAATTAATAATTTTTTCTTTCAGGCTTTGTAAGTCTGTGTTGTCACTTATGATTACCATTGATATTGCTGGATATTCTCTTATTCTGCTTTCATAACTACTGACTACATATCCAACTTGTTGATCCGTTCTTAAGCTATTAAAAAAAGTAGGAGCTAGTAGCTTATTAATGATTCTAAATTGGCTAAACACTTTAAGTGATTTCTCCGGATAAATACTTATATCAACCATTCCAATGCCATCTCTAGGAATGCTTACTTTCTTCATTCTAGAGGTACCAGTCTTAACATTGAAATTATCTTCAAGATGCCATGGATCAGTTGCAGTGGTTGGGCCCAGGAGATCCCTTGCATCAGATGCGAATAATTTAAATTCATCCGGTGAAAAAAGACCATGCCCATAAATATCAAGAAAGATAGATTGATTTAATTCTTTTTGGAAAACCTCAACATCTGAAAGTTGAAAATTATTTAAAGCATTCAGAATTTGTTTTTTTGAATATAGATTTGGAGGTCGTTTAATTGCATTATCTGTATACCAATCTAATTGGTCAGAAATATCTTGCTCATCAAAACCTTCCCAATAATCTCGCAGAATTTTAGTTGCGTTTTTAAAGGTCCTTTCATCTGGTGCGAACTGAGAATATTTCTGTATTAGTTGTTTCGCATACTGAATTTGTTTACTGCTTCTTCCGTAAAATCTAAATATCATATTGCTCTGATCATTAGGCGATGGATCTAAAGCTATGCCTCGTTTGTAGACTGTCTGATAAAACCTTCTATTTTTTTGAATAAACATAACGGTTAGTAAACCAGAGGCAATATAGTTTTCTAGATTAACAATTGGTAATTCAGAGATGAGACCAATTTGCAGCGTACTTTCCTTACCACTAAAGTTTTGAGTATGAGATAGGTATGCCTGCACACCATCGGATGAATACACCTTTTGAGGAGTTTTATAATCAGCAAGTGCTTTAAAAGAATTAGTTTCATCGTCTTCAATTAATTCAGCTGCAGGTATTAGAAGGGCATATTTAGACTTCTCCCAATTTGTAAAGTCTGAAGCTTTAATTTGCTCAACTCTATATCCTCCATCGGCAAATTTCAGTTGAGTATTAATTTCTTCATTTGGGCCGACATGGTAGATTCTTACATTATCTGGCTTCATTTGACTCAACACACTTAGAATAAGCTGGGCATCAAAATCTTCAGTTACGTATTCATATTCAATTAAATGAATGGGCTCTAATTCAAAAATACGATTAGTTAAACTTAACGCAGCTTGAAGGGGAGGCAAACTTGTATAGTTTTCATAAGCAATATTATTAGTTGCCTTAAGTTCATTAAAATGATCAAGCTTTATTCCGTTTTCTTTTATAGCATTTATGTAATTAAAAACTATAGAAATAATGTCATCTTTATTTTTTTCACCAAATTCAGTAAGGTTTAGATCAATAAACATTGAACCATCAAAACCCCATACATCGGGTAAAAATGATGCTTGACCACCTTGAATAAAACCCTCATCATCCAAAGTTCCCATTAATGAGTTTTTTTCTTGGGAATTTAAAATTTTTGCTAGATATTGATTGGGTTTCTTCCTCCAATCACCAACATTGTTTTTTATTGGAAACTCTATTCCTATTGCAGAGGACTTTTCTTTGCTCTTAATATATATATTTCTTTTAAGGTTAGATGATAAATATGCAGGGATCTTAATCGATTGCCTATTAATTTTCTTATTCTTGATACCAGCGAAATATTTTTTTGCGAGTCGTTTAAGTTTTTGGGGAGATTGATTCCCAACAAGAACTAGTTTCATGATGTTTGAGGAATAGTGTTGATTATAGAAATCTTTTAATTCTTTTAACAAAATTTCTTTTTCTGCAGACAAAGTTTCTTTATTTCCGACACCTAAAAGGGTGCGGGGATGATTTGGGTTGCCTGTCATCGCAGAGGATCTTGATCTGATAAATGGCTCAGACTGTCTGCTTAATAGCCATTCAGAGTTAACAGCATTAATTTCTTTTTCAACCATATCACCATCAAATAAAGGAGCTTTGATTGCTGAGCTTAATCTATCAAGGGCGTCAGGAAATTTGTCACTGTTAATTGAAAAAAGGTAAGTTGTTTGCTGCGCAGCTGTATAAGCATTTGTTACTCCCCCATTTTCACTAATAAATTGCATGTATTCATTTGGTGATTTATATTTTTCAGAGCCCATAAAAATCATATGTTCAAGGAAATGGGCTATCCCTTGAGCATTTTTTGGGTCTTGAAATTGACCTACTCCCACACTTAATGTTGCAGCAGAACTTGCTAGACTGGGATCACTGACAGTTATAACTTCTAATCCGTTTTTTAGGGTAAAAGTTTCATATTCTCTTGGGTCAGCTGGACTTTTATTAATAGTTCCAGCTTGCACTAGCACAGGAACTAGAAAACAAAATAATATAACTATTTTTTTTGATATGCTATTCATAATTTTTTATTTCTCTTGGAATTAATTTATATTTTAATTAGCGCATTGATAAATAGTACGAACTATTTAAATAATTCTCTATAGTGTAATAAAAACACATTTTTCTTAGGAATTATACAGCTATAGATTTTATGTGATTTATTTTATATCATCTTTTAGATTGCAAAGGGGTGGCTTTGTCCTGAGATCTTTTTGAAACCCTTTGAACCTGATCCATACAATAATGGCGGAGGAATTGCATGCATATCTATAGAAATATTTTTTTTTCACTTCTTTGGATCTTGATAAGCTCAGATTTGTTATCTGATGAAATTGAGGAAATAGTTGTAAAGGGTAACTGGCGGGAAGCTGAAGTGCTTCAGGAAAGCACTAGTATTGTTATTCTTAATAAAAAAATTCTTGATTCTCTGCCCATCAAGCATTTTGAAAATATTTCTTACTTAATTCCCAATCTTAATTTTGCTGCAAGTGATTCTAGAGCCAGACATTTTCAAATCAGAGGTATTGGCGAAAGATCTGGATATGAGAGAACCCCAAATTCTGCAGTAGGATTTTTAATTGATGATATTGATTATTCTGGTCAAGGAGGTATCGCAACAACTTTTGATATAGAGCAAATCGAAGTTCATAGAGGTCCTCAGGGATCAAGAATAGGTTCCAATGCTTTAGCTGGTTTAATCTATATAAGAACAAAAGAGCCTACCAAAAAATTTGAGGGAATAAGTGAGGCTACCCTAGGAACCTTTGGTACCTTAAATGCTGGGCTTGCTTTTGGAGGCCCAACTGCCTTCAATAAAAATCTTTTATATAGGCTTACCTTGAGAAAAGATTATTCAGATGGATTTAGAAAGAACTTATATTCAGGCAAATCAAATACTTCAAAAAAAGATGAAAGCACATTTCGTTTAAAAGCGGATTGGGAAATTGATGATGAAACAATATTCAAGTTTCTTATTACACAAATAGATCTAAACGACCCTGCAGATATATGGACAATTGATGGAAGCTTGAACACCCTCTCTGACAGACCCGGAATGGATTCTCAAAAGACAAATGCATATGGAATAAAAATCTTTCACCAGCTAAATGGAAAAGAATTTCAAAGCTTAAGCAGCATGACCGATTCAGATATTGTCATCAGTTACGATGCAGATTGGGGCAATCCACTATCCCATGCGCCATATATTTATGACTATTTTTCCGAAACCGTAAGAAATAGAAAGACCATTGCCCAGGAATTTAGGTTAATCTCAGATTCAGCTAATTTTGATCTAAATCAAAAGACTGAATGGGTTTTTGGTATTAGTTACTTTGATGTTACCGAGGGCAATTTAAAAAAAGATGACGGAGTATACGGAGACCCATCTGATCCCTTCGGCCCTTATTTCAGTGAATCTCTATTTTCTAGCAAATTTTCCTCTGAAAGCTTCTCATTTTTTGGAAATTTAGATTACTTTATAAATAAATCTTTGAAGGCTTCAATTGGCGCTCGATGGGAAAATTATGAATCACAATATGCAGATTCATTGGGTGAATTATTTAATCCATCAAACAAAATGTCTGGCGGAAAAATTTCTATTAATAAAAATTTAAACAATAACTCAAATATTTTTATGAGTATTGCAAGAGGTTTTAATCAGGGAGGATTTAACCTTAATCTTGGCTTAGCACCAGATTCCAAAAATAGTAACTTATATTACGATCCTGAGTTTTTAACAAATTACGAAATTGGATTTAATGCTGAGCTCTTCAACAAGATGATAAATGTTGCAGCTGTAATTTTTTACTCTGATCGAGATGATCAGCAAGTTCTAATATCTACTCAAGTGGATCCAACAGATCCAAATACTTTTTCATTTATAACTCAGAATGCCGCAGAAGGAATTAATAAAGGATTAGAGCTTAATATTGATATGGAGCTATCAGAGTCCATATATTTCTTTTCACGATTTGGCCTACTCCAAACTGATATAAATAATTGGAAGTCCAGACCCGATTTAGAGGGAAGGGCTCAAGCGCATGCACCTAAAAAAAGTTTTGCACTAGGAATAAATTGGTCTATTACAGACAGAGCAGCTTTATCGATAGATCTGGTCGGCAAAAGCAGTTTCTATTATTCTGATTCTCATGATAATCAATCAAAGTCATATGCATTAACAAATATAAATTATGACTATTCAATTGGAAGCTGGACTTACTCCATTTGGGCTCGAAATATTTTTAATGAATATTATTCAGTTCGTGGATTTTATTTTGGAAATGAAGCTCCTGATTTCAAAGACACCTTATACGAGCGGCATGGTGACCCAAGGCATATAGGCCTTACAGCAAAATATGATTTTTAATTATATTTTTCAGAATTGGATTGAGATAATAGCGGTTATTCTTGCAATCTTTTATCTTGTTTTGGCGGTCAGACAGAATATTATATGCTGGGTCTGTGGAATTATTAGTTCGGTTTTATATTTTTTTATTATGCATTCAGCTGGTTTGTACATGGAGGCATATTTGCAGATTTTTTATGTCTTTATGGGTTTTTACGGCTGGTCACAATGGAAAATAGGAACAAGAGATACTTCTAACTTTGAAGTTAATACTTGGAATAAATCACAGCATTTTTTTGCCGCTTCTATGATTTTAATACTTTCTATTTTTTCTGCAGCTCTGCTTAGATTGTTTACTGATGCAACTCTGCCATTTTTAGATGCATTGGTTGCTTGGGGTGCAGTGGTAGCGACTTATATGGTCGCAAAAAAATTACTTGAAAATTGGATATATTGGCTTGTTATTGATTCAGTCTCAATTTTTTTATTTATTTCAAGAGATCTTTTTCCAACTGCATTTTTATTTGGAATTTACATAATAATAATAATTTACGGCTACCGCTTATGGAGCAAAAAATTTCAAGAGAATAATGCACTCAGCACTTGAGAGAATTGAGTTAGTACCTGGAAACTGCATTTTAGGTAGAGAACTATCTACAAGCTCAATCACAAAAATTTATTTGTGTCTCTATAACAATATAAAATCAATTATTAGATTTGATCTTGAGGCAGCTTCTCACCTCGCTCTTGATAGGCTGAATGAAGTAAGCATACTCCAAAGCATTAATCATTTAGGGCTTGCACCAGAAATTCTTTATTCTGATGCTGAAGCAGGTATTTTGATTTGGAAGTACATTGTGGGAACAGAGCCAAATTTTTCTCAAAATAAATCAAAGCAAAATTCATTATATGATTTAGGAGAGTCTTTACACTCATTTCATTGTTTTCCATTCCCAAAGAACTCCACAGATATATTTTCTAATTCAATAGATTTATATCAGACTTTGCTGGAAGGACCTTCCGAAAAACGCTTATTTAAGGAAGCCATGACTTTATATGAAGAATTAGAGGAAGATGGAACACAAAAAGTTTTTTCACATAATGACTTACATCAAAAAAATTTGCTTTGGAATAAAAAATATTATTTTCTAGATTGGGAATACGCTGGACTTAACCACCCGTGCTTTGATATAGCATCTTTAGTAAGGAGCTTTGAATTGAATCAAAGTCAAATAAATGAAATTTCACAAGGATACAAAGCTCATAGCAAATTTTTTCAAATGGATGCGTTGATTCCATGGATTAAATTTATTGATTATTTAGAGGAGATTTGGAGCATTTCGGTTTCTAAGATTTTAAATAATATACCACCTGTAGATAATTAGACTTAATCTTTGACATAATTCAAAGATGAAAAATATATTTATCAATTTATCTATAATTATTTTAATATCTGGATGCAATCAGCAATCAAATTTGGAAATAAATTTACAGCAGAGCGAATCTTTTCTTGAGCAAAATTTATTAAATTCTTCAGTTATTGAAATTGAATCAGGTCTTCAGTACTTAATTCTAGAATCTGCTGAAGGAAATTCATCCAGACCACGGCTATCAGATACAATCACTGCAGATTTTCATGGAACCTTAATGGATGGAACTGTTTTTTGGAGTTCAATTGATATTGGAGAGCCCTTAACCATTCAACTCTCTCAATTAATTCCGGGATGTCAAAAGCTGATTTCTCGAATGCAAGAAGGAGATTTTTGGAGAGTCTTCATTCATCCAGATCTGGCATATGGAGAAGAGGGAAGGCCTACAATACCCCCAAATTCTGCTCTTATGTTTGATATTAAGCTACATGCAATTTCGCAGAACGCTGATGCAAAATAATAGTTAAAAAATATCACCTTTGGGTTCATAATTAGTGATATATGTTCGTAGAAAAGTTTTTAAATCATATTTCTAATTGGGGTAAGCTTTGGTTTGGTTTAATTTTTCTTGGAAACATTTTTAATGAAATTCTTGAAAAATTTAATATCCTAAGTGGTTCTTCTTATGTCTGGGTACTATCTTTTGGATTGGGAGCCCTGATTGGCCTTATTGGGAAGATTAGAGGAGCTTGGCTATGAAAGAATCACCAGAAATTGCTGCAGAGTTTTCCTTTAAGAATGAAAAAGTAATTGCCAAAAGCTTTTCTCAACGATTTCAGTGGGAAATGATTCTAATAGGATTGGGGCAGGCTGTAATATGGCTTTCTCTATGGCCATTAGTTTTAAATGGTTTACTAGATTTGTGGGCAGGGTTCTTAATCGCAAGCCTATGTGCATGTTTCGCCTATTTACCTTCGCATGAAGCTCAGCACGGAAATTATTCTAGAGGTAATCCCAAACTCAGATGGCTTGATAGTCTAGTTGGCCATATCACTCTTATCACCTTGAAGTTCCCTTATCATATTTTAAGGATCACACACATGAAACATCATGCGTATACCAATGATCCAGAAAAAGATCCTGACTATGCAAATGCCCACAATACCTCTGTTTTTAAAGTTGTTAAAAATGTTTTAGATGGTTCAACTGTCCAATTTGATAAGTACCTTGAGGTTTTTCAGAACGATAAAGCATTTGTGAATTCATTTCATCAAGCAATTCCGATTGCGCTTTTTTACAAAGCAGCTCCATTGGTTTTAGTTGTTTTTTTTCCATTTGAGACTTTTTTGCTCTGGTGGTTACCCTCTAAGATAGGCTCAGTTTATACAACAGTCTTCTTTTCTTATTATCCGCATCTTGGAACTTCAACGGGAAGATATCAAAATACACGATTCTGGTCTCATTTGATGCCAAGATTCTTTAATCATTCAATGCAGCTCCATTTTATTCATCACCTTCATCCAGGCATTGGACACTATGACGAGCCTAAAGCTATTGAGGCCTTAAAACCTTTTCTTGTTGCAAGAAAAGTTCCTGGCGCAGATGATATTCCTGATCGGATAACTTTCAATCCACTAATAAAAATTTAACGATCTGCTTTGAAACATCTACCATCAAAGGCTTACTGGAAAACTAATGTGAGAATATTAATTTCTTTATTAATCATTTGGTTTACAGCTTCTTTTGGTTTTGGAATCTTGTGGTCTGATGAATTAGATCAAATCCAAATTAGAGGATTCAAACTGGGTTTTTGGTTCGCTCAACAGGGGAGTATTTATATATTTGTATTATTAATATTCATTTATGTTTTCTTAATGAATAGGCTTGATCGGAAATATCAGAAAGATATTTCAAACAAGCAAGATATTAAATGAGTACTCAGGAATTAACATATGCTTTTGTAGGCTTATCTTTTGCTTTGTACATAGGTATTGCTATTTGGTCTAGAGCAAAATCTACTTCTGATTTTTATGTTGCTGGAAAGGGCGTAAATCCAATAGCAAATGGAATGGCAACAGCTGCTGACTGGATGTCAGCAGCTTCTTTTATTTCCATGGCAGGGCTCATTGCATTTATGGGAAAAGATGGCTCTGTATATTTAATGGGATGGACCGGAGGGTATGTTCTGTTAGCTTTATTGCTTGCTCCATATCTTAGGAAATTTGGTCAATTTACTGTTCCAGATTTTATTGGAACTCGTTACTATTCCAAGGCAGCAAGGCTGGTCGCCGTTTTATGTTTGATCTTCATCTCTTTCACTTATGTTGCTGGGCAAATGAGAGGTGTGGGGATTGTATTTTCAAGATTTTTAGAAGTTGATATAAATCAGGGTGTAGCTATTGGCATGATAATAGTCTTCTTTTACGCTGTTTTGGGTGGAATGAAAGGAATTACATATACTCAAGTTGCTCAGTACTGTGTTTTGATATTTGCTTATCTAGTTCCTGCTATTTTTATATCTATATTAATTACAGGAAATCCAATCCCTCAACTTGGATTTGGAGATACCATCATTAATAGCTCAACCTACCTTTTGGATAAGTTGGATCAAGTAACTGAGGAGCTTGGATTTTTGCCATACACTGAAAGTTTGAAGAGTAAAATAGATATTTTCTGCATTACAGCTGCTTTAATGTTTGGAACGGCTGGATTGCCTCATGTAATTGTTAGATTTTTCACTGTCCCAAAAGTTAGTGATGCAAGAAAATCTGCTGGCTATGCTCTAATTTTTATAGCACTACTTTATACAACTGCTCCGGCAGTTGGCGCTTTTGCACGTGTAAATTTTATTGATTCAGTGCAAGATACTCAATATACAAATGCGCCTTCATGGTTTAAGAACTGGGAGAGCATTGGACTGATCTCATGGAATGATAAAAATTCCGATGGAATCATTCGATACGAGGCGGGTAATGCTTTTGTGGATGGGAGGCCTAAATTTATAGAAGGCTATGGACCATATGGCGAGAGAATGACGTCTAATATACCTGACCTATCTAACAATAATGAAGTCTATATCGATAGAGATATTATGGTCTTAGCTAATCCAGAGATTGCAAATTTACCTGGTTGGGTTATAGCACTAGTGGCGGCGGGTGGTCTTGCTGCAGCCTTATCTACTGCAGCTGGCTTGTTGTTGGTAATATCTGCGGCAATCTCCCATGACTTAATGAGGAAGACATTCAGGCCAGACATTACTGATAAACAAGAGCTTTTGTATGCAAGGCTTGCCGCTGGATTGGCAATTGTCATAGCGGGTTTGTTCGGCATATATCCTCCAGGATTCGTTGCTCAAGTAGTTGCCTTTGCATTTGGATTGGCTTCGGCAACCATATTTCCAGCACTTTTCCTGGGAATTTTTTCAAAGACAATTAATAAGGAGGGAGCTATTTCAGGGATGCTAGTAGGACTAACCTTCACTTTTTCATATATCGCATATTATAAATTTATTAATCCATCAATGAATCACGAAGAAAATTGGTTGTTTGCTATTTCGCCTGAAGGAATAGGATTTATAGGCATGCTATTCAATTTTTTTACAGCGATAATTGTGAGTAGATTTTATCCTCCTCCACCCTTTGAAGTTAAAGATATGGTCGAAACTATCAGGCAGCCGTAATAAAAAATATCTTTAGGAGTTAATAATTTTTTAATTTTGTTTCAAGTTCACTTACTCTTTTCTCCAGAGCCTCTAATTCAGATTTTTTTACGAATCCGGATTCTTTCATGAACTTTTCTAAAGCAGGCTTTAGCATTTTTTCCATGCCTTTGATATCACCAGCCATTTTTAAAGGATTAAACATATATTTCTCCAATTTATTTAATTATGGGGATTACATCAATTTTTACAATTCTTATTGCTTCATCAGATACAATTATTTAAAACAGGAGGTTTTATGAGTATTTCAAATTATCTTGATAGTGTTGCTAAACCTTTTCAAGGATTGGCCCCATGGATTCTTAGGTTTGTATTAGGAATTTCATTTATATTACATGGTTTAGGAAAATTTCCTTTACCTCCAGAAAAAATGGTTACTTGGTTTGAAAGCATGGGAATATCTGCGCCTGAGATTGTTGCAAGTTTAGTGGCTGTTGGAGAGGTTGTTGCAGGGGCTGCTGTAATTTTAGGCGGTTTTCTTGGTGGAGCGGGGCATTTCATCACTCGATTAGGAGGCGGTGCAGTTGTAGTCATCATGACTGGAGCATTTTATCTAGCTCACGCTGATTGGTTTATCACGCAAAAATTATTTATGAGCGAGCAAATATTTTTATTTGCACTTGGCTTATATTTTGCTATTAAAGGAAATAATTAAAAAATAGCTTGTAAATCTAAATGAGAATGATTATCATTACCATTCTCAATTAGACCTATTGTCTCTTTGAGCATTTCTCAAAGAGATACAATGGAAAATTGGCCAAACACTCAAACTAAAATTAATATAGTTAGCATGGGATTGTTAACAATCCTTTTCTTTGCACCAGCATTTGCTGAAGAAAACTCTGAAGAAGTTATTGAATCAGTAACAATTATTGGAACAGCAAAAGATCAGAGGAATTTAGCTGGATCAGGACAAATAATTTCAGCTGATAGCCTATTAAAGGCAATGGATACTGATATCCAAAAAATTCTAACCGCAGTTCCTGGCGTTTATATGAGAACAGAAGAGGGCTATGGCTTAAGACCAAATATTTCTATCAGGGGAACTGCTATAGAAAGATCAGCTAAAGTTACTATCATGGAGGACGGTGTGCTTGTTGCCCCATCTCCTTATACTTCATCATCAGCCTACTATTTTCCAACCACAGGGAGAATTCACTCTGTTGAAGTGTTAAAAGGACCTTCAGTTGTTACTCAGGGACCCCAAACTATTGGCGGGGCAATCAATTTAATTAGCACCCCAATATCAAACACACCCTCAGGGAAATTTATTCAAGAATTAGGCGAAAATGGAATGATGAGAACTCATGCGTACTATGGCGCAACAAATGGAAACTTTGGCGCTCTAATTGAAGTTCATGAACATGAAAGTGATGGTTTTGACTCTATAGCTAATGTTGGTGGTGATACTGGTTTTGATAAATCAGATTTAATGTTCAAAGTTAGATATGAAAATGAGATTCATTCTTTCACTTTTAAAATGGTTGATCTTGATGAAACTTCTAATCAATCCTACGTTGGTCTATCACAAGCAAGCTTTAATGCAAATCCAAGAGTCAGGTATGGAGCAACTGCATACGATAAAATGATGAATGATGGTGAGCAGACTTCATTAACTTATGTAGGTGATTTTGAAAATTTTAATGTTCAATTTACTTCATGGCAGAATGACTATCACAGAGATTGGTTTAAAGTCAGCGACTTCAATAATGATAAAGAGCATGGAGAGCAGGATGATATTAATGAATTAATCAGTGATGCTAATAATGGTAGCCCAAATGCTCAAGCCATTCTTGACGGTCAGCTCCCAGTAGAAATTGAGTACAAGCATAACAATAGATATTACACAAACGAAGGCCATCAATTTACTGTAAATACTTCACTGGGAATCCATGACTTAACATTAGGTTACAGAGATATGGAAGATTCAGAAAGTAGAATTCAAGCGCATGAATATGCAGATCAAGCTGCTGATGGTTCATTATCTGCTTTATATGGATATGTTGGATTGAGTGGAAGTAACAATAGGTTAAGAGAATCTAGCGCAACTTCATACTATCTTCAAGATACTATGGATTTTGGCAAACTTGATATAACTGTTGGTTACAGATCAGAGGATTATGATCAGCGTCATAGAAGATGGGGTGAGGGTGCAGGTCCAAATCTTACAGCAGTTAGAGTCACTAGTGTTAGAGATACTTTTGCCACAAATGATCATACAACTCAAAGTTTTGGAGCTACTTATGAGGTAAATGAAAAGCTTACCTTAGTAGCAGGATTTCATGAGGGAATGACTCCTATGTTTGGAGCAGATCCAGAAGAAGCAGATAATACCGAGCTTGGTATTAGATATTCTGATGGAGCGACAAATATTGAGATGTTCTATTTTGCAAGTGAATACTCAAATCTTGCAGCTGAGTGTACTCTTGTAAGTGGAGCTGCATGTAATGCCGATGATTCTGCTGTCTTCAGCGGTGGTTCTGCCGATGTGGAGGGACTTGAATTTAGCGGTTCCTGGATATTTGAAGGTAATGGAGTTAGTTACCCCGTAGCACTAGCTTATACATCAACAGATGCAACTTTTAATAATAGCTCAGAGAGTGATTATTTTGGAGTAGTAGCAGCAGGAGATGATTTACCCTACATCCCTAGTTCTTCAATGTCATTAGTTGCAGGCTTTTTAACAGAGAATGGCTTAAGTGGAAACATGAGATTGATTGATGTCGGCAGTTCTTGCTCAATAGCAGCATGTGGGATTTATAATAAAATCCATGCTCACACAATTATTGATTTAAATATAAAAAAAGCCCTGAGCGATTCTATGGATATATATGCAATCATAGAAAATGTCTCTGATGATGCAGATATTATTTCAAGAGCACCATCTGAAGGTGCTAGATCTCAAAAACCTAGAACTCTTAAAGTAGGATTTAGCTATAAGTTTTAATTGATTTCTAATAGGAGGCTACCAAAAAAAGTTGTGGTAGCTTTACTCCCTGAACCCTTAACATTTGTTCCCTAAGATGAACACAGGGTTTATGGTAGCCTCCGCTGAGGAGCATGTTTAAAGGGAGATTAGTCACTAGAAACATGATAATTTTCTCTCTCTAAAATATTAGGTTTAGATCTATTATTCCTCTCAAGTTTTTACATGTTGCGTGTTTTGTAGTTTTATCAACCCTTGTGAGCCCTGGATTTGATATCAAAATAGTTTGTTGCACTGAAAAGGATATCTTGTACAATTGTTCCCTCGTGTGGGGCTATAGCTCAGCTGGGAGAGCACCTGCTTTGCAAGCAGGGGGTCCGCGGTTCGATCCCGCGTAGCTCCACCACTACTCAAAAATCATTAAATCTTCAGCTATCTTTATCTCGCCATCATATGTTGATTTTATCTCTTGAAGTATCTCATCTTTTGTAGAGCCCCAGAAGAGTATATGTGACAGAATTAGTAGTTTTGGTTTTGCTCTAGAGGCTATTTCACCAACTTCAAAGGTAGACGTGTGATGTGCTTGGTGATATTTTTGCCAGTCCTGTGTTTTTTCTAAGAATCCAGCATTAGAGTAAACTTCATGAACCAATATATCGGCGCCTTTAGCAAATTTTTCTAATTTTTTAGATGGTCCAGTATCCCCGGAGAATACGATAACTCTATCTTCAGACGTAAATCTGAATCCATATGCATCATCAAAACCTCCATGTGGGACTTTAAAGGCTTCAACCATAATATTCTCATCTTTAAAAATTAATCCCTCGTGGAGTAGATTGAAATTATATTTATAGCCTGTTTTATTGGATGGTTGTGTTCCATTTATTCTGTAATTTATATCATCTTCAAACGCATTTAGAGTAGAGGAAGCCATTTGCTTCAATCCAATTGGACCAAACAAGTTTAACTTTACATCTCTTCCCATAACCCATGGAGTCAACAGCAGATCAGCCAAGCCTGCGGAATGATCAGAATGAATGTGAGTTAAAAAGGCATGCTCAATATTTTTAACTGTCATAGCCTCAATTTCTCCTCCCCAAGAAGGAGATAGAGATGCAGCCCTGCGAATAACACCTGGTCCAAAATCAACCAAATAAGGAGTCTCATTAACCACCAATGCATATGATGAACCGGCTCTGTTTGGATCAGGATTTGGCGTTCCAGAGCCAAGCACTATAAGTTTTGTTCCTGCGAAAAGAGATGGGGTCAAAAGACATAGAAGCAACAATTTACTTTTCATTGAAATGAGACTTTGTATGATATTTTTATAAAATATAACCCAGAAAGGTTTATAGTACAGCACAAAAAATGAAAAATTCAATTTCACTTATAGGAATGGCTGGTGCTGGCAAATCCTCTGTAGGGAGAGAGCTGGCAAGGACGCTTGGTTTTAGATTGGTTGATAGTGATGTCTTAATTGAAAAGCAGTATGGTAAAAGTTTGCAAAATATTCTTGATGATGAAGGTTATCTTAAGCTTAGGGAAATTGAGAATACAGTTCTTAGGGACATTCGATTTAATGAAACTATCTTATCAACAGGCGGAAGTGCAGTTTATAGTGCTGAAGCTATGGAACATATTCAGCAAAACTCAAAAGTAATTTTCCTAGATGTCCCCTTTAGTCAAATTCTAGAGAGGGTACCAAGTTTTTTGAATAGAGGCTTTGCAAAAGCTCCAAATCAATCTATTGAAGATGCATTTTTAGAAAGACAAGAATTGTATAAAAAATATTCCCATTCAATGGTTAGTAATTCCAAAGATGTAAATTACTGTGTTACTAAAATTTTGGAATTGCTATAGGTTTGCTACCTTTACAGATAATTCTTTATGCTTTCTAGCACACCTATGACGTTACCATATTCACGGTTTTCATTATATTTTCCTTGTATTCCAGCCAGCTCTAGTCGTTGATTGATACCGCTAATAATTTCTGTAAGGTAAGAGGTTCTTCCTATGAAACATACTTTGTCAGATCCTATTAAAAATGCATTTAAGTAGGCAACTGTTCCAATAACTTCTCCAATCATATTACACAATGCGGCTGAGGTATTCTCCATGGTGTCAGCTGATGAGTTTCTTGCTTGACCAAAATTAACAGCAGTGATCTCCGCAGATAGATTGCCTATTTTATTTACCACATCTCCTATCAATAAATCTAATTCTGCTCTAGAGCCCTTTTGTGCAAATTCATTAATTTCAGGCCCATGTGAGTTATTAAATAACAAGGAACCAAGACCCTCCAGCATGCCACCACCAACCGCAATACCTCCTAAATGACTAAAATTACTACCTTGAACATGCACGCAAGCTGTTCCTGTTCCAGCACTAACCACAAGAGTGGAACTATCATCAATGCCATATATTTTTTTTGCACCCAGACCAATCGCTTCAATCTCATTAATTTTCACGATTGTTATATCTTCTAGACAATCATCCAGATCTGATGATTTACCTCCTGTAACACCAATGATCTTTACAGAAGAGATATCAATATCATGTTTTTTGAATATATCTTTAATGGTGTCATTATTAATTTCAGTAGATTGAGAGGGCGCACTATAAAAGGAAATCTTATCTTTATCTAAAATAGCTAGATCAGTATTAGAAATTCCAAAATCTATTGCAACAAGCATTCTGTTTAATTATGAGATGTAATGTTTTTATTTCTGTTAAGCAAGTCTTGTATTCGATTTTTTGGGTTGGAGAGGAATGGTAAAAAGAATTTTACTTCTGATTACCATCATTAACTTCTTCCGCGCGGCCTTCAATTATTTTTGATCCATCTCTATTTTGCTGAAAATTTGGCTTGCGTTTACTACCCCAATTAATGCGATCATCTCTATCCATTTGCTTTTTTGAAGCTTTTATTTTACCGAGATTCATAAAAACAAAAAGCGAAAAAATAGTCAGAATGCCAAAGAATATCGCATTCATTTTATCTACTTCTAAGTTTCATCAGCAACCGTAATATTTCTATATAAAGCCAAACCAGCGTAACCATTAAAGAAAAAGCTCCATACCATTCCATATATTTTGGAAGACCTTTCTCAGCCCCTTCTTCTATAAAATCAAAATCTAGAACAAGATTGAGCGCCGCTATACCAACAACAAATATAGAGAAACCAATCCCAAATAATCCGTTAGAGTGGATGAAACCAATTCCAGATCCAAAGAAGGACATGATAAAGCTAACTAGGTATAAAAGTGCGATTCCCATGGTTGCAGAAAAAATCATCAATCTAAAATTTTCTGTAGGCTTAATAAGTCCACTTTTATAACAAAATAATAATGAAGCAAGAATTCCAAATGTCAGTCCAATGGCCTGAATACCAATTCCAGGATACTGCATTTCTGCAAAGACCGTAATACCGCCAAGGGCCATACCTTCAAAAGCTGCATAAAATGGAGCAGTAGATCCTGCTTTAGCTGGACTTCTAAAAATAGTTACAAAAGCAAGAATAGTTCCAATTATCAAGCCTGGCATTGCTAATGCTGGCACATTCCAACCCGCAAAGGCTCCTGCAAAACATAATGCCAGCAAGATAGCTGTTTTGTTTACAGCTCCATCAAGTGTCATACGTTCAGTCTGAGAAAAAGTCTGAGCATTATCAAAATTTTTGGTGAATGCAGGATTTCCAGACCTTCCAAAGGTATTCAATGCAGAGTGTTTAGACATGTAAAATCTCCAGTATAAAAAGTTATTATGAATTATTTATGGGCTCATACACAAATTTAAAGACTAGAGCTTATCAATCCACTCTTTGATGAGATTAATTCCAGCCTCATCCGCTAGTGCACGACCTGATTCTGGCATCATAATGCCTGGATCCAGCGACTGCATTCTATAAAGCATGATAGATTTATTAGAATGACCAGGCACAATAGAATATTTCAAATTACCACTTGCGCGACCTGCAGCAACTGGTTTTTTATATATTCCTAGCTGCTCTTGATTTTTTTCAATTAAATTTAAATATAATCCAGTGGTATCAGCAGAGCCTCCAGGGATATGGCAGTGACCACAGTTAATATCGAGATATGCTCTTGCACGATCGTCTAGAGATGCATTGACATCTTTGTAACTCTTTATTGGTTTTGAACCAAGTTTTTCATCAATCCACCCTAGTGCTGCCCAATAAATCAATTGATTCATTTCCCCTGATTCATAGTTTATAGCTTTATTCATGTTTCGTGCTTTTGGACCGATAGGAGTCATCACTTTATTGATTTGATGACATTCCTTGCATTGATTTTGGTTAGGAGCTCGATATCGAACATCCACCATTTTACCTGTTGAGTCTATAAAGGTGGTTGGGATAGTGGCGCCTGCTATCGCTCTCATTGCATCGGTTTGATTCTCATTCCACACATAGCTAATCGCTTTCCAGCCTTCGTTAGTATTAATCAATAGTCTTGTTTCAAGCAACTGTTGCTCCATTGAATTATTCATATTTAAGTAAGCAAAAGTTTTAATTAAAGTAGATCCAACTGGAAAAATAAAAACCTTATCTTTTACATAGCCCAATCTTTCCCCTGCAGGAACATATACAAATCGAAGTTTGTCTGTTTGATCAGAGAACAAAGGATTAACAAGGGAGTAAGGGTGCACACCCTCAGATGGGATTTGGTTTTGCATGTCTTCAAAGAAGCCAAATTCAGATAAAAATTTAGGTGCTTTAGAAAAATTGATCAGATTCAAAGTATCTACAGCATGTGCTTGGGATGCAAAAAACACTAAGGAAATAACCAGTAAGAAAGACTGTTTAAAAAGTTTCATCAAACTCTACTTTTGCAAGTGGGGAAATTTCTCCATCAAATTCATTAATATCCAAGATTGCAGGATCTAAAAAAGGGACCATATAGCCAATAGGCTTGATTGCTAGGACGGTAGCATCCCCATTGTTGCTAATGATCATTTTTTCTTCTTCGGGCTGCCCAAAAATAAGTTGCGATATCGGCAGCAAGCCATCCCAAAAAATATCAGGCATATTACCTTCAGAAAGCTCGAAAAGTATCTTTGCTAACTCTCCTTTGCTTGTATCAGGGTTATAACCAGTTGGACCAAACTTATTGCTATGAATCTGAATTGATTTTGGGTGAGGGTAGTAGGTCTCATCTTCTGTTTCACTGCCATATGTTACAACTGCAATATTAACAGTATCATTGTCACCAATTTCATTATTAAAAATCTCTACATCTGAATTTGCTTGAATAATAATTCCTGTGCCCCTTGGCACTTCACCTACGATGTTTCCCTCTGGAGCAAAGTTGTCAGTGTTATTTCCAATAGAGCGATTGTTAAATACTCTTACATGATGCCCGCCTTGCTGAGGCAAGCCTGGCAAATCGAAAACTAATATTCCACCGGTATTATTGGTCGCAACATTATTAAAGACATCTGCGTAGTAAGAATTTTCAATCTCAATTCCCGCCACATTAAATTCAGCCCTGCTATTACGAACAATGATATTTTTTGATTGCCCTACATAGATTCCTGCATCTGATGCGCCTATTGCAACGCACCCATCTATCAGAACATTGGTTGATTCCACCGGATATAGACCATAGGCTCCATTTTCTGGGCTAGGTCCATTTGTCCACTCAGTTTTCACCCTTAAGAATTTAATGTTGGTAACGCCTTTCACTTTGATTGCATCACCTTTGGCATTTTGAATTGAGAAATCTTGAAGGGTTACGTTATCTGAAGTAACGCTTAGTCCTTGAGCGCCACTTTGTTGGTCTGCAAAGTTGAGAACAGTTTGATCCATTCCTTCCCCTTCAACCTGGACCCCTTCTATATCCAGCGAGAGAGAGTCTTGAAGGTTAAATGTGCCTGAAGTTAACCTGATGACATCGCCAGGTTCAGCCAATATAAATGCCTCTTGAATTTCTTCATAGGCATTTTCAGATGGTTGAATAATCTGAACAGCGGAATATAGTGAGCTACTAAAAAAAAGTAGCCCTACAATACTTTGATTAAATAGCTTGAGGAATTTCACCAAATTTTTCTAAAGGTTTTTCAAGTTCATCCCAGTCACATTCAAAGTCATCTGGAGCATTCTCATACTCAAGCAATCCCAATGCTTCAAATTTTGGCCTAACCTTATCTGTTAGTAAGCCTATCCTTGAAAGGTTAGGCATTATCCTTGAGAACAAGAAATTTCTGAAGGTGGTATTAGCTGAAGTTGATAAGGCAAATTCTCTAGCTTCATCTTCAGTCATTTTTAAGTATTTTTGCATTGCTATTGTGTTGATAAGTCTTTCTCTTGAAATCACGCATGCTTCGTATGCAAATTCTGCTCTATCTTCAATTTCTTCTGGGCTTAAAGTCTTTATAAAGTCTTCTAGATAATTAATTCCGAAGGTTACATGTCTTGCCTCATCACGAATTACATAATGAAGAAGTTGAGTTAACAGCGGGTCTTTTGATAGCCCCTTTAACATTTGAAAGGCTGCAAGAGCTAGACCCTCTATGATAATTTGCATGCCAATGAATTTAAGGTCCCACCTTTCATCAGTAAGGATTTTATCTAACAGTAACTTTAAGTTTTTGTTAATAGGGTAGTGCATGCCTATTTTTTCTTGAAGATATCTATTAAATACCTCTACATGTCTGGCTTCATCAAATGTTTGAGATGCAGCATATAATTTAGCGTTGTAAGTCGGGGCGCATGAGGTTAGTTGAGATGCAACAAGCAGGGCGCCTTGCTCTCCATGAAGAAATTGACTTAATAATTCAGCAGTATCATGACGATCAAACTCAATCTTTTCTTCTTCGGTTAAATTTTCATAGGCTTCTAGAGTTTCATGCGGCAATTCTTCATCTGCTTGGACAAGTCTCTCATCGGCTGGATGTTTATAGTCCCAGTTTAAATCAATTGAACCATTCCAATTTAACTCTTTACCAAGTTCGTATAGTTTTTTTATTCTATTATCAGCAACTGTGTAATCCCAATTATATGCTCCAGTTAATGGTGTATTAAATATCTCAGCAACATCCTCAACTTGCTCAGGTGTCAGATTTAACTCATTATCAAAATAGAGAATATCTTTTGGTGGCTCATTAGTCTTTATAATCTTCATTTTTTACCTCGGTAATATCCATATGTTTACAGTGTAAACATTATTGATTATATTCCTTTTTTTAGTCATTGAAAAGTTCGGTTAGCTTATCAAGCAATGCTTCAGCCAGTTCTTCAGCTCTATTGATCGTGATTGATTTCTCATAATATTTAGTCACATCGTGCCCAATGCCAATTGCAAGAAGTTCTACACTGCTTTGAGTTTCAATTGTATTAATAATTTGACGTAAGTGATTGTCTAAAAAATTACTATGATTTGTTGATAGAGTACTGTCGTCTACTGGAGCCCCATCTGAAATTACTATCAATATTTTTCTCTCTTCATTGCGCTTACTTAGCCTTTGATGCGCCCAAGCCAAAGCTTCCCCGTCTACATTTTCTTTTAATAATCCTTCTCGCAACATGATCCCAAAACTTTTCCTAGCCTTTCTAAAATTGTCATCCGCTGACTTAAAGATAATGTGGCGTAAATCATTTAAACGCCCCGGATTTATGGGGCTGCCTTGGTTCACCCAAGCTTTTCTTGAGTCACCACCTTTCCAATGTTTTGTTGTAAATCCCAATAATTCTGTTTTCACATAGCATCTTTCAAGAGTACTTCCAATGATGTCCCCACAAATTGCTGCTAAAGTCATGGATCGACCACGCATTGAACCTGAACTATCTATCAATAATGAAACAACAGTGTCCTTGAATTTACTTTCACTTTCTTGCTTAAAGCTTAAGGGATCTCCAGGTCGAGTAATAACTCGATGCAATTGAGCAGTATCTAGCAAACCCTCTTCAAGATTATAATCCCAGCTACGGTTTTGTTGAGCCTGAAGCAATCTCTGCAATCTATTTGCCAATTTTCCAATCGTTGTTTGATGGGGAGCAATGAGTTGATCGAGTTGCAACCTCAATCTTTGAGATTCCTCGGGAGTTGCTAATTCAATTGCATTGATAACCTCATCAAATTGAGAGGTAAAAATCTTATAATCTTCATAGGCTGTTTGATCTAAGTCTTGATTAAAATTTCTTGTTAAGTCTATTTCTTCATCAATTGACATCGAATCAATTGAGGCCTGTGTTTCTTCAAGCATTTCAGTGTCTTCATCAGCCGCACCCTCTGCTTGAGATTCAATTGTTTGTTCTTGAGTATCATCCTCTACTTCTTGTTGCTGTTCTCCAGAATTTTGAGGTTCTTCTGTTGTTTGCACATCTTCTAATGATTCTTGATCTCCTTCTGTTTCTGGTTCATGCATCAAATCCAAATCTTTCATCAGACCGATGGCGATAGACTGAAACTTTTCTTGAGAATTTTGAGCTTCAATTAATTTTTGACCAACGTCATCAATTTTAATTGGGATGGAGGAGAGAAAAGCATTGACCGTATTTTTGCTATCTTCGGCTAAAGTCTCTCCATTAAGTTGCTTTAACCAAAGGTTTGCAGCCAATGGGTTTAATGGTGGCATCTTATTATCAATTCCTTTTTTTGCCTGAGTATTTAGATAAGCATTTAAATTAATTTTGGCGCCAGGAAATTTTTCACCTCCAACTATTTCTACCCTAGATAACTCAAGTTCTGTAAAAAAATCTCTGGCAATCTTTGGCATTTTTATAGATGCATATTCTTTATGAAAGGCATGCCAAAATGTTTGAAAATCTGCTTCTCCCCTCCAAGCATCAATTTGAGAGGAAGATCGCGGAGGATAATGTAAAGAAAGTTGTGAAGAGGATGGTGGGCGACTGGAAGCCTGAGAGGTACTCTCTAAATTTTGATTTTTAGAAACTGCTCTGGCAGTTGATAGAGCCGCTTGCTTAAATTCTTCCCGATTCTTGACCCAACTCATTAATTAGGATTCTGGATTATGGCTTTCTAAAAGATCTTCTCCGAAACATCTTTGAAAATACTCAGCCACAATTGGCCTCTCTGCTTCATCACACTTATTAAGGAATGTAAGCCTGAACGAGTGCTTAATATCATTGAAGATAATATAGTTTTGTGCCCATGTAATTACTGTCCTTGGCGACATGAGCGTTGAAATATCCTCATTAATAAAGCCTTGTCTGGTTAAATCTGCGAGCTGAATCATACTTTTAATTAGCGCCTTATCTTTTGCAGATTTTAATTGCGGAACTTTTCCAGCAATAATATTTAACTCATGAGTTCGATCTAAATAGTTAAGTGTTGAAAGTATGTGCCATCGATCCATCTGGCCTTGATTAATTTGTTGAGTTCCATGATATAAACCAGTTACGTCTCCCATACCAACTGTATTAGTCGTCGCAAAAAGTCTGAAGCTACTATGCGGAGTTATGACTTGATTTTGATCTAGCAAGGTTAATTTGCCATCTACCTCAAGTATCCTTTGAATTACAAACATTACATCAGGTCTGCCTGCATCATATTCATCAAAAACTATCGCAACAGGATTTTGGATTGACCAAGGTAGAATGCCTTCTTTGAATTCAGTGATCTGTTTTTCATCTTTTAGAACTATCGCATCTTTGCCTAGCAAATCAATTCTACTGATGTGACTATCAAGATTTATTCTTACGCATGGCCAATTAAGCCTTGCAGCAACTTGCTCAATATGTGTGGATTTTCCAGTACCATGATATCCCTGAATCATTACTCTACGATCATGTTCAAAGCCTGCCAAGATTGCGAGGGTAGTATCTTTATCAAAGATATAAGTCTCATCAATTTCTGGCACCCATTGTGTTTTATCTTTAAAACCATGTACCTCGAGATCAGAATCAATCCTAAAGGTTTTTTTTACATTGAATTTTTGATCAGGCCTCTCTGGGAGACTTATTCTTTCAGAATTTATCATTTAATATATTTTTTATTTCTAGGAAGGACTATGCTAACTTTTGAGAGGATAAAGTTCTAGTTTTAATTGAATCAATGTAAGATAAATTTTTTATTTTAATCTTCTACACTTCAATGAGCAAAGCGCTAAAAAACACCCTCGAGTTATTTAATTTAACTAAAATTGATAGAGATTTGTATTCTTGGACTGGACAAAGCGTTGGCTTCCAAAGAATTTTCGGCGGCCAAATAATGGCTCAGTGTTTGATTGCAGGTTATCAAACAGTTGAAAAGGGCAGAATGGTGCATTCCTTTCATTCGTATTTTCTCAGGCCTGGCGACTTCAAACAAAATATAATATTTGAAGTAGATCGAATTAGAGATGGTAAAAGCTTCACTACGAGAAGAGTTAATGCAATACAAAACGGAGAAGCAATTTTTAGTTGCTCCATCTCATTTCAGAAAAGAGAGAAAGGTTTGGAGCATCAAATCAAAATGCCAAAAATACAGGGGCCAGAAAAATTAAAGAGTGACTTACAACTTAGAAAAGATTTGAAATCAAAAATACCTAAAGACTATTTGCCAATGTGGCTCAGAGAGAGGGAGATTGAAACCAGGCAGGTTGAGCCTGTTGATTTATTGAAGGCAGAAAAACTTCCTCCATATAGGAGCACTTGGATGAAACCAACTGGGAAACTTCCATCTGATGAAAGGATCCATCAAGCATTGCTGCTTTATGTTTCTGATATGGGCTTGCTTGGCGCAGCCGTTAATCCTCACGAGGTAAATTTTATGTCAAAGAAATTTCAAAGCGCCAGTTTAGATCACGTTATGTGGTTTCATGGAAAAGTTAATTTCAATAATTGGATTTTGCATCACATGCATAGTCCAATATCGCAAAATGCGAGAGGGTTCTCTCGTGGATCAATTTACACTAAATCTGGAAAATTAGTTGCATCAACTGCGCAAGAAGGATTGATGCGTATTTGGGATTAATTAGCCTTCATGCTGTTTTTTGAAAAATCTTTTTTTAAGTTTTTTTTTATAGCAGCTTTTTTTCTTATTTCATCAATCGTAAGTGCAGATGAAATCAAAATATTTGTTGCAAATAATATTCTTACCCTTAATTCAAACAATGATAATGTACAGGCTGTCGCAACTCAGGGATCAAGAATTATAGATGTTGGTTCAAAGGAAGCGTTGATTTCAACATACCCAAGTGCAGATTTAATATCTAATTATAAAGATGCAACTTTAGTTCCTGGATTTATTGAACATCACATACATCCATTTTTAGCTGCAGTAACAATGAATTCTGAGATTTTAGCTATCGAGGACTGGCACTTGCCCGCTAAAACCTCTAAAGGTGTAAGAGACAGAGCAAGTTATCTGTTTAATTTAAGTGAAATTGAACAAAACCATCCAGTGAATCAGCCCTTAGTTTCTTGGGGATTTCATCATTATTTTCATGGCAAGTTAACCAAATACGATTTGGATGAAATTTCTTCAATTAGACCAATTATTATTATTCACAGATCTTTCCATGAATTTATTTTAAATACCCCAGCAATGGAGCTGCTAGGAATTAACAAAGAGGCCTTTCATGAAACTCCAGAGCTTAATCATTTAGCTAATTTTGATGAGGGCCATTTCTCAGAGAGGGGAGCTATTATCGTGTTACCTAAATTGATGCAAGTATTGGCCTCTCCGATGGCACTAATACAAGGTCTTCAAAAAACCAGGGATTACTTGCATAGCAATGGAATTACTCTTATTGGCAATCCAGGATCAATGTATAACAAGGATCTGCAAACAGCAAAGAATCTTATATTTGGAAATGAAGATTCGCCCTTTGAATCATATTTTTTTCCAAGCGCTTTAAACTTATCTGAGCAGTTTAGACTTGATGAGGTTCTGGATGCTGCAAAAGATCAAACAAGCTGGGGAGATGGTAAATTAAATTACTTATCTAAGCATATTAAACTATTTGCTGATGGAGCTATGTACTCTCAAAACATGGTTATGCGAGATGGTTATCTTGATAATCATGAGGGTTCTTGGTTGATGAGTCTTGATACTTTTGAGAATCTTTTTAGAGTTTTTTGGGATGATGGATTTCAGATTCATATTCATCAAAATGGCGATGCAGGATTAGATCGATTGCTTGTAACTTTAAAAAAGAATTTAGATCGTAATCCCAGGATGGATCACCGAACAACAGTAGTTCACTTTGGCTATTCAGCAAAAGATCAATTAAAGCAAATGAAAGAATTAGGCGTAGTTGTAAGTGCAAATCCATATTATGTAACAGCACTTTCAGATTTATATAGTAGAAAAGGAGTTGGCTATAAGCGCTCCCAGGAAATGGTTAGATTGGGAGATGCTATAAAATCTGGTATCAAGGTAGCGCTTCACTCTGATATGCCAATGGCTCCAGCTTCTCCATTAATGCTTATGCATGCAGCGGTTAATAGGGATAATTTTGCTGGAAAAATTGCTGGGCCTAATCAAAGAATTAGTAAAATTGAAGCATTAAAGGCGGTAACAATAAATGCAGCATATGTTTTAAGACTAGAGAAAATGTATGGATCAATTGAAGTAGGCAAATATGCAAACTTTACTGCTTTAAACCAAAATCCTCTTATGATTAAAAATGACGAAATTAAGGATATTGAAATCCTTGGCACAGTCTTAAAAGGAGATGCAATTCCACTAAATTAAGCTTCTTTTAGTCCTTGTTAAATAATATTTTGATAGTTTAAGCTCTATCTATCTAATGAAAATGTTGATCAATATGAAAAATCTCCCTTTATGCTGATTGCTGACTTGTTGTTAGTCAGCAAAGAAGAGCTCTTAAATATTCAATCTTAACTAAGAAGCAAGTTGCAAGTGATCTAAAAGGTCGCTCTCAAACTGGGTCAGAATTTCGGGCTCAATTAAATGCCTCATGTTGTCGATAATTTTTAGTTTGCTGTGTGGAATTAATTTGTGCATTTTGTATGCATTTTTTAGCTGAATCATTGGATCTTCTTTACCATGAATAATTAAAGTTGGAGCTTTAATCTTCTGTATTTTTTTTAGCCTATCTTTTGAAGCTAAGATTGACAATAATTGTCTTGCATATCCAGAACCATCTTGGGCGCGATTTAAATTTTTAATAGTTTCTTCTCTAAATTCTGGAGTATCTACAACTCGACCCTCCATACCGATGAGGGAGACAATTTTAATTTCTCTTTCAATTACTTCCTCTTCAGATGCATTTGGATTTTTAGATCTTTCCATCATGAGTTTTCTTACAGGTTTAGAAGGAGCATTCATTGGGCTTGGCGTTGAAGCAGTTGAGGCAATCAAAGTAAATGATTTAACTTTCTGAGGATATTGAGCGCTGATAATCTGAGCAATCATCCCGCCCATTGAGGTGCCTAAAATATGAGCTTGATGTATATTCAATGTCTCTAGAAGTTTTATGCCATCATCGGCCATATCATCGATGGTATATTCTGCTTTAATGGGTAGCCTCAAAAAGTATTTAATATAATCCAATACAAAAGATGGAGTTCCCATAAATCGTGAGGATAAGCCAACATCTCTATTATCATAAGTAATGGGTCGGAAATTATGTGCTTGTAAGAAATGAATTAAATGAGGAGGCCAATGAACAAGTTGGGCCCCCAAACCATGCACCATGAGAATCGGATCTCCATCTACTGGACCGTAGTCTCGGTAAAAAATTTTTACTCCGTTATTTTCAGCAAAACCTTCTGAATATTGCTCATTTGCATTCATAAACTATCAAGTACTTTTCTTTGATTATATTTTTATACTAATGCACTCTTGAAATATTACCAACCGAAGACAAGACTGTTATAGTCAATGAATATTTATGATCTCAAGCACAGTATCAAATAAAGTTAGAGCAGCATACGGCATAGGGGATTATGCAATTTGCCTATATTGGAGTGGAGTCGGTTTATACCTTCTTTATTTTTATACTGATGTGGTTGGAATAACTCCTTTGCTAGCAGGATGGATATATGCTCTTGGTATAGCCTGGGATGCAATCACAGACCCATTTATGGGATATCTTGCAGAAAGAACTAGGACTAAAATGGGCAGCTACCGACCCTATATTTTTTATGGTGCAATTCCATTAGCCCTCTCTTTTGTATTACTTTTTTGGGTTCCTCCCTTTGAAGGCATAACATTATTTATTTTTTTATTAATAGTTAATTTGCTTCATAGAACATGTTTTACCATTGTTAGCGTTCCATATTCTTCTCTTACCGCAAGAATTACCGATGACAGTGATGAGCGAACTAAGCTTACTACCGCAAGAATGATAGGCGCGTCTTTTGGCACTCTTTCAGTTTCAGCGCTAGGTTTCCCAATTGTCTTGTGGTTTGGAGGCGGCGATGAAGCAATAGGTTTTATCTTTCTTGGCATGGTTTGTGGTCTGACAGCTATTCTTATTTTAAGCATCACCGTCAGATTTGTTAAAGAAAGAGAATTTAATTTTAGCTCAGCGCAGATCCCAAGTTTTTCGAAGGTCTCAAGATCAGTTGCACAAAATTACCCATTTTGGATTGTGTTTGGATCTATTTTAATTCTGGGCTCGACCTCTATTATGTTTAACAATAATTTAATTTATTACGTTAAGTATTCTCTTGATCTTCATGAGTACCAGGGATTAATTTTGGGAGTGAGCAGTGGGGCGGCTCTTTTAGCAATACCTTTTTGGGCATATGCAGCTCTAAAAATTGGGAAGAGAAATTCTTGGATGGTTGCAATGGTATTGCTATTGATAGGATTCTTGATTTTTTATTATTATCCGATTACTTCTCTCAATGAGCTACTCCCTGTGTTGGGGTTCATAGGAATCGGTAATGGCGCTACGGGAGTACTATTTTGGTCAATGCTTCCAGATACAATCGAATATGGAGAATGGAAAACAAAAGTTAGAACAGAGTCTTCTTTATATGGTTTCATGACTTTTGCTCAAAAGGGTGCAATA
>Ga0222718_10000486_pt1 | contig 40647 bp, 61 predicted proteins | sample C33_27DmetaG_FD_165045 | JGI IMG/M metagenome (GOLD analysis project Ga0222718, IMG submission 165045) | Estuarine water microbial communities from San Francisco Bay, California, United States - C33_27D | ecosystem: Environmental > Aquatic > Marine > Unclassified | place: USA: California...
AAAGGTGTAGCAGAAAAAATTAAAGCAGAGTATGTTGACGAGTTAAAAACATACAACGATAGACGTGAAGATGTAATACAACAACTAAAAAGTTCTGGCATCACTGATCCAAAAGAAATTGAAAAAGAAATCGACGACATGGATGACGACATTTTAAGTTACTACTATCCAGGAGATATCAAAGGCAAAATTGAATTAATGAATTCTGTCTTAAACTTAGGCCCAGACGCTGACGGACATGACATTGTGGACATGGTACATAATAATAGCGGACTGGATACATCTCCAGCAGAAGAAATTGCAGATCAATTCCAAAACGAACTTAAAAAAGCAGATCCTGAAACATTCAAAAAGTTATATGGAAATAAACAAACAATAAGCGATGTTGAATCAACACAAAATGAAGGCAACGAGTTTGCACAAAAAGTACGTGAACTAAAAGCCAAAGGTGCTAAGCCAGGAACCAAATTCAAAACATCAGACGGTGAAGAACATACACTTGAAGATGCTATTAGATTAGCAGGACTACAGGTTGAAGACTTTTGGTCAGCAGAAGAACTAATGGCAGAAAAAGGCGCAGATGACGATACCATGGATGTCAAAATTGACAAAGACGGTGCGTTATCAAAAGCAGATGCTCCAGATGAATTACACGATAAAGAAGAAGAATTACCTTTAGATGAGTTTATCAAAGGACACTTTGATTATACTACTAACCAATTCCCTAAAGGTGAAACTGCGGTAATGACAGCAGTTGAAAAGAAATATGGTGATGAAGCAATGAGAGATGCTATGACCATTATGAAAGAATTGGTGACAGACCAAGACGAAGAAATGTCAAGAATTAAAACTTTGGCTGGAATGAATCACTAATTTCAGTTTTTTGACAAAGTTTCACTTGACTTTATAAGTAAGTTTGTGTATAGTATATATTATGTGCTAAACACAATCAAGGCACTAACATTAGCCCATAGGCATTTAAATAGGAGGCATTATTATGGCAACATTAGCAGAAATTCGTGCTAAACTTAAAGAAGCAGAATCACGCACAGGTGGTTCAAATCAATCAAGCGGCGGCGACAACGCAATTTACCCATTTTGGAACTTGAAGGAAGGCGAACAGTCAACTGTACGTTTTTTGCCTGATGGTGATCAAAATGCAGACTTCTTTTGGAAAGAACGTTTGATGATCAAACTTCCTTTCGCAGGTGTGAAAGGTGAAACAGACAGTCGTCCAGTACAAGTACAAATTCCATGTATGGAAATGTACGGCGAATCATGTGCAATTCTTAACGAAGTACGTGGTTGGTTTAAAGATCCAACTCTTGAAGATATGGGTCGTAAGTATTGGAAGAAGCGTTCATACATTTTCCAAGGGTTCGTAACTGAAAACGGACTTAAAGAAGACTCACTTCCAGAAAATCCAATTAGACGTTTTATTATTGGTCCACAAATTTTCCAATTAATTAAATCTGCTCTACTTGATCCGGATATGGAAGAACTACCAACAGACTACACAGCAGGTGTAGACTTTAGAATTGTAAAAACTTCTAAAGGTGGTTATGCAGACTACTCAACTTCAAACTGGGCTCGTAGAGAGCGTCCAATCACTGAAGATGAGAAGGCGGCAATTGACAAGCATGGCTTGTTTAACTTGGGAGACTTTTTACCTAAGAAGCCTACAGATGTAGAAATCAAGGTAATGCAAGAGATGTTCCAAGCATCTGTTGATGGTGAAGCATACGATCCAGAACGTTTTGGTCAATATTTCCGTCCAGCGGGAATGGCGGCAAGAACAGGTGATCCGAATGTAGCGGCATCAAGTAATGCAACTGCAACGAGTCAGAGTGCTCCAGCAACTGCACCAGCACCAGCGGCTGAACCAGTAGTAGAAGCAACTCCAACTGCACCAGCAGTAGAAGCAGAAGCACCTAAAACTGATAACAAGGCGGAAGACATTCTTGCAATGATCCGTTCACGTCAGTCATAAGCAAACACATTAAGGGAGTAGGCTTATGTCTACTCCCAAATTGTTAAAGGAGAAGTAATGGCTAATAAAGCATTTGACGTTTCTAAGTTTCGTAAAAACTTAACTAAGTCAATCACAGGCATGAGTAGTGGTTTCAATGACCCTACGGATTGGATTAGTACAGGAAACTATGCCTTAAATTATCTTATTAGTGGTGACTTTAATAAAGGTGTTCCATTAGGTAAAGTAACTGTATTTGCAGGCGAGTCAGGAGCAGGTAAAAGTTATATCTGTGCAGGTAACATTGTAAAGGCGGCACAGGATCAAGGTATCTTTGTTGTACTAATTGACAGTGAGAATGCACTTGATGAAACTTGGCTACAAGCACTTGATGTTGATACAAGCGAAGATAAATTACTAAAACTTAATATGTCGATGATTGATGATGTTGCTAAAACAGTATCAACATTTATGGCAGATTACAAAGAAATGACAGAGGAAGAACGTCCTAAAGTATTATTTGTAATTGACAGTTTGGGTATGTTGTTAACACCTACAGACGTTGACCAGTTTAACAAAGGTGACATGAAGGGTGACATGGGTAGAAAACCTAAGGCACTTACATCACTTGTTAGAAACACAGTTAACATGATTGGATCACACAATGTAGGACTTGTATGTACTAACCATACGTATGCATCGCAAGATATGTTTGACCCTGATGATAAAATTAGTGGCGGACAAGGATTTATCTATGCGTCATCTATTGTAGTAGCAATGAAGAAATTGAAACTAAAAGAAGATGAAGCAGGTAATAAGATTAGCGAAGTACGTGGTATTAGAGCAGGTTGTAAAGTAATGAAAACTCGTTATGCAAAACCGTTCGAAGGTGTACAAGTTAAAATTCCATATGAAACAGGAATGAATCCTTACAGTGGACTTGTTGATTTGTTTGAGAAAAAAGACATTCTTAAAAAGGATGGAAATAGACTCAGATATGTTTCAAGTACAGGTGAAGAAATCAAAGAATATCGTAAAGCCTGGGAAGCAGGCGGCGAACTACTTGACAAAGTCATGAATGATTTCAGCAATCTTGTAGAAGGGGTAACTACAGAGACAGTAGAAGAAACTGTTGCAGAGACAATCACCGAGGAGTAAGACTTTATGGACAGTTCACAAATAGTAGATACATGGAATCTTTTTAAAGAACACATTGATAAAAAACATCTTGAAACTGTAGCAGAAAGATTTGTTGATCTTCTTGCAGATTATGGTTCAAGTGATGAAGCAATGAAAGATGCTTTAGGAGTTTGTGATTATCTTGATGCGGCAATCAATTATTATCTTGATATAGATGAAGAGATGGTCGCCGACGATGATGACTGGGATTAATCATGTGGTATAGCAAAATATCAAAAGATATTAGCAAGATCCCAGACGCCTTACAATACTACGAAGACGAGTTGGTTGAAGCAAAATCAGAGTGTCGTATATACGGCAACATTGAGAAGGCCGCGGCTACTATGCCTGGTCTTGTTGAGCATCGCTTCAACCAACTCCAAGAACTTGAAGCAATTCTTGAGTACCTAAATATTGAACTACGTAGGTTGCGTAGTTCATTTTTTAAAAAATATCTTGAAAACTATCAAAGAGCATTGTCCAGCCGCGACGTTGAAAAATATGTAGACGGCGAAGCGGACGTTGTTGATATGGAAAAAATTATTAACGAGTTTGCCCTGATGCGTAATAAATGGTTAGGTATTACCAAAGGTTTAGATCAAAAGCAATGGCAACTTACTAATATTACTAAATTACGTGTAGCAGGAATGGAAGATGCTACGATTTAAATTTTTTAAGGATGGAGTATGCACCAATTAGAAAACGGATGGTATGTTCCTGATAATGAAAAGAAAATTACAAGTCATGTCAGCGATAACCCAAACAAAGAAAATCCTACCTACGAGATTAGAGTTAGAAATAAAATTTTAGAAGCATTACCTGTATTCGGAACATTTATTGATGTTGGTGCAAATATTGGTATATGGAGTTATCCGTTTCAAAAACATTTTAGTTATGTAATCGCTTACGAACCAAGTCCACGTAATTTAGAATGTTTATATAAAAATGTCAACAATATTGTTGTTCATGAAGCAGGTCTTGGTGATATTAATACTACTGCACAGTTTGTAGATAGTGATGACAACTGCGGTAATGCTCATATTATTAAAAAGAAAAATAAATCTTCTTATGAAATAGAAGTAAGAAGATTAGATGATGAAAATTTGCAAGAATGTAATTTAATTAAGATTGATGTACAAGGTTATGAATGGCCTGTTATACAAGGTGCAAAACAAACAATAGAAAAATTTAAGCCTTGGGTAATATTTGAACCTAATCAAGATGTAGAAGAAATGGTTAGATATTTTCATAGTTTAAATTATCAACCTTTAAAGTGTAAAAGTAAAACTTGTTGGATATTTGCTCCAACAACAGGACCTAATGCACCGTCTGAAATATATTTCGGTACAAATGAATATCAACAATCTGTTGACGTAGTAAAGGAATTATATCATGACAGTGAGGTATAAAGAAACTGCTTGGCACAAGAAAAAATTAGGGTATTGGCCAGACTTAGAAAATCCAGTTAGTTACAATGACAAAATTAATTGGCTAAAAGTTTTTGATCAAGATAAAGATCAAATTATTTGTTGTGATAAATTAGCAGTCAAAGATTTTGTTGCAAAAGAATACGGTCCTGAAATTATAATTCCTAATACTACAGATTATCCAGCAGTTCTTAAAACAAACAACGGCTCTGGTGATATAGAGTTTGTAAGCAATACACAAGAAGAAAAAGTTGCACTGGAACGCCTTAATATTAAGTTAAAAAAGAAGCATGGAAAAAACAAAGGCGAGTGGGCCTATAGTTTAATTGAACCTAACATTGTAAGAGAAAAAAGAATAGACTATGCTGATGTAGATTATAAATTTCATTGTTGTAATGGCGAAGTTAAATGGTTACAGATGATCTGGGATAGGTATTCTGGTGGATTAAAAGCAAGTCAAATTGATCCGGATGGAAAGCCTATGGATTGGAAATTTGATGCATTACATAAACATTATAAGGCCGAACCCAAATGTGGATTAGATGGTTTTTTTCAAATGAAAAAAGTTGCAGAAGCACTTTCAAAACGTTGGAAGTATGTGAGAGTTGACTTATATTGGGGAGAAAATCAACCATGGTTTGGTGAACTTACATTCTGGCCAAGAGCAGGGTGTTACAAAGGTGATGACCAAATTAAATTTGGGGCACTTTTAGATTTTGATATTACAACTACAAAACCAAAGGTAGTAGAATGATAACCATCGAACGTCTACAACAATTAGAAGAACATTTTGGTGGATATCATACTAATATTCCACGCAATATTACATCTAAATTAGCCCCTGTTAAAAAATATAAAACTGTCGGTATGACAGGCGGTGATAGAATGACCCGCCATGGTTATGCAAGATATTACAGTAAACACCTGAAAGATTTTGATTGTGTATCTACTATTGTCGAGTGTGGTATTTTAAAAGGCACAGGACTTGCTATATGGAGTAAATTATTTCCTGATGCAGATATTATAGGTTTAGATATAGATATTAATCATGCAAAAAATAATTTAGATTTCTTAATAAGCAAAGGCGCCTTTGAAAATAAAATGCCCGAACTTTACCAATATGATCAATTTGCAGATAACACAGACAAACTTGCAAGTATTTTAAATGGACGGAAAATTTGTATTGCTATAGATGACGGAAATCATAGTGATAGTAGCATTATGAATACATATAACGCCTTTAAGTCACATTTATGTGACAAGTTTGTTTACTTTGTAGAAGATAATAGGACTGTATACCAAGAATTAAAAAAAGAACCTGTTAGAATTTTTAATTATAAAAAATTAGTTGTAATGCAAGATGAGTAATATATTAATCATAACTGCCGCAGATATAAAATTTAAAGGTATGTGCGATATGCTGGTGCGTTCTATCCAAGAATTAAAAGGACATCAATATCATGTATATGACTTAGGTGGGTTAGGTTATGGTGAAAAGTTTGAAGGAAAGTTTCAAGATAAAGCAGGCGCTAAGATCCCATGTAAACCCGAAATGATTAAAAAGGCATTAGAAAGAGTCAACGATAATGACTTTGTTGTATGGATGGATGCTGATACAATACTATGGGATAATCTAAACAGTATTAAAGACAATTATGATATTGGTGTAACTATCAGAGGTCCTAAGTTTTTCAAAGATCAACCATGTAATGCTGGCGTGTGTATGTTTAGAAAAACTCCCAAGACTTTACAGTTTATAGATACTTGGATATCAATGACTGAACAAGGTCATAGTGACCAACGAGAAATGAATAGATTCCTAAGAGGTAATATGCCATCTGATTGGGAAAATAAAATTATTGAAATTGAAGGCGCACGGTTCAAATTGTTTCCTTGCAAAATATATAATAATTGGGGTTTTAAAAAACCTCAACTTCATGCAAAGATTACACATTATAAATCATCACGTAGGTTGCATTGGCCTAAAAGAGTAATTGGAAAACCAGTTAATGGAAAACCATTAATGGCTCATAGGTTCCCCAAAGAAATTTAAATAGTTGTATGAAACAGCAACTTGTTAACCATATATTGAAACAATTCCCTGACACTTACGAACTGCAAAAGCAGTATAGAAGTCATCCTGATTATAGTTTATTAACATTAGATAACTTTATTCCTAAAGATTTAGTTACACTAATGGCAAAAGAATTAGAAGAAATTCCATTAGAAGACTGTAAGCATTTTACAAGAGCAGGGTCTTGTATGTATGAGTTTAACAATGTAGATCGTACACCTATACAAGACGCAGTTGTACACGCACTACACAGTGGTACATTTATTAAATGGTTACAAGAAGTTACTGATACAATAGATCTAATTCCTGATCCGCATCTCATTGGTGCAGGATATATGAAATCATTTACTGGAGATAGTCTTAAGGTACATAGCGATTTTAACTGGAATGATGAACTTAGACTACACAGAATGTTAAGTGTAGTAATATATCTTAACGAAGAATGGGAAGAAGATTGGGGAGGACAGTTGCAGTTTTATGATACTAAACGTGACAAAGTACATACTAAAGTACCAGTTGGTTCAGGCAACTGTGTAATATGGAACTACAATAATTTTGCATTCCATGGTTACCCAAAGCCGATAACTTGTCCCGAAGGTGTAAGCAGAAAGGGTATTAGGTTTTTCTATTACGTCAGTAATGCCAAGCACGATGACAAACATCCACCACACAGAAGTTTGTATTGGTATGATGAAAAAACAGGAACTCCATACGATCAGCCATGGAACAAATAAAGATTACATTACCTGAATTAGATTATATACGTTTGCCATATAGAGCAATGGATAATGTTTCAGTTCAAGGTAGAGCAACTGCTTTTGAAAGTCAAAACAAACGATATCATCTTGCTGGATTTACAAAAGAAAATACAAAGTACGAACAATACTTTCCTGTAACTAATAACTATGTACAGTTTGGTGCTACACTTTTTGATAGATGCACTGTAGCAGTAATGAAGCAGATGCCTGGACAAACACTACCAAGTCATGTAGACACATTTTACAAAATTTCAAACGATTATGGTGTAGACCCGAAAGACTGTATTCGTGTAAACATCTTCCTTGAAGATTGGAAATCGGGTCATTATTTTGAAATAAATGAAAATCCAGTCTTGCAATGGAAGCGTGGTGATGCTATAATAATAGAAAAAGATGAGCCACATCTAAGTGCTAACAATGGTATGGTGCCTAAGTACACTATGCAAGTAACTGGAGTAAAGAATGAATTTAAGGGGTGCTAAACCTGTATCTGATAATAAGGTAAAAGAGTTTATTGAAAGTTTAAATCCTGTAAAGGATTTATACAATCCAAAACTTCCACAAGAATTTAAGTACGAGTTTGTAGACTGGATTCTATCAAGCGAATTTAATTTTATTAAAGGTATTGAAGAGTTTCCAGACATTACACTATGTAACGGAACTGTACAAGCATTTGATCATTTCCATTATAGACACAAAGAAAAACGTTTTAGATTTTTTAAAGGCGAGTTTATGTATCATCAGGCTTGTCTAAAAAATGGAAGTCAATTTGAATGGATCAACGACATTCCATTACAAGAAGGTGATGCACTTGTACTAAGTGTACCATTTAGTGATAGAGGTATTCAACACCCTGCAACAGATATGTTGTTGTTAAATGCAGAACAATTTAATATTCCTGTACTACTTGATTTTGCTTATTATCCTTGTACAAAAAATATTAATTTAAATCTTAGCAACTACCCAGCAGTAGAAACAATTACATTTAGTATTAGTAAAGCATTCTACGGTGCAGAGTTTTTAAGAGTAGGTGTTCGTCTTGAACGTGCAAACACAGACGACGGTATTGATGTATTCAATTCTGTTGATATGCATAATAGGATAGATTTAAGTATAGCAAGTAGTTTAATTAAAACCTTTCCGGTTGATTGGAACTGGAAAACATACACTGATGTATACAATCAAGTTTGTGAAGAAAAGAATCTTCAACTAACAGATTGTATTATGTTTGGCCTTGGCGGGAATGAGTACAAAGAATATAATCGAGGCGGAGAAGTCAATCGTGTTTGCATTAGTGATTTAATAGGAGAGAAAGTAAATGACAGTAGTAAGTAGTCATAATGATTGGGATCCGTTAGAAGAAGTGTTTGTTGGTATTGCCGACCATGCACGTATTCCTACAGTAGATAAATCAACACACAGTTTTGGATTTGCTGATTGTAAGTGGGAACACATTAAGGATCTTGAAGGACCGTCACCAGAATGGGTTATCAACGAAGCAAACGAAGATTTAGATAATTTTGCAAAAGTTTTAACAGACTTAGGCGTTAAAGTAAGACGTCCAGAGTCAATTGATCATTCAAAAGAATTTGGTTCGCCAGATTGGAAAACTACAGGCTGGTATACATATTGTCCACGTGATTTACTATTACCATTAGACAACCTTATTATTGATTGTCCTGGTGCAATGAGAGCAAGACAATACGAAACAACTGCATATAGAGATTTTTTATATGAAGCAATGCAGGGTGGTTCTGAATGGATTGCGGCGCCTCGTCCAAGACTACTTGACGAAAGTTATCAACTTGACGACTTGAGTATTCCTACTCTTGTTAACAAAGAAATTGTATTTGATGCACCTAATATTGTGCGTCTTGGAAAAGATTTATTGTATCAAGTAAGTAACAGCGGAACTAAACTTGGTTATGAATGGCTTAAAACTGTTGTTGAATCAAGAGGATACAAACTTCATCTTGCTGAAGGCTTTTACAGTTATTCACACTTTGACAGCACAGTGATTCCTTTAAAGCCAGGACTTGTACTGTTCAATGGAGATAGAATTCGACCTGACTTTTATCCAAGTATCTTTGAAAAATGGGACAAGATTTTCTTCCCTGGTGATAAGGTAATTGACATCGGTACTAACTTACCTAATGGAGTTTCTCCTTGCAGTAAGTATATCGGTTTGAACTTTATGAGTGTAAACGAAAACTTGGTTATCTGTGATGAGAATCAAGAAGAACTACGCAAAGAGTTAGACAAACACGGTATTGAAACTATCGGATTGCCTATGCGTCAAGCACGTACACTAAGTGGCGGCTTCCATTGTGTTACTTTAGATACTAAACGTAAAGGCACATTGGAAAGTTATTTTGACTAATCGCGGACATCATATACCGAATCTTGAATACATGATCACCACAAGTTGTGATCTTGCTTGTCCGGGTTGTGACAGGTTTATAGATCACAATTTGCCTTTTACTGAATCTTACGAGAGTATCATTAACAACATGGAACAGTGGTTCCGCAGGTTAGATCCGGATCACTTTACTATTATAGGTGGGGAACCTCTTCTACATCCACGCATCTACGATATCCTCAAAGAGGCAAGAAGAATATTTGATCATGCAACTATTGAAGTATATACAAACGGTTTTCTATTACCTAAGAGACCTGATATATTCAAGGTACTAAGACAAATTGGTAATGCAAAAATAAGTTGTAGTTTGCATAATAAAAATCCTAAAGTAAGAAAACTTATAGAAAAAAATTTATGGGACGCATTTTATTCGAAAGGACAATGGCGTCTTGTAAATGATATTGCACATCAATTTGACGGCGTGACCGTTGAAGTTACAGATCCTACCCAAGGTGGTTGGTATGATTATCGACGTGTAGTAGATGGTAAATTAAAACCTTGGGACGATAGAAATCCTGCAGGTAGTTATAAAAAGTGTGGTGTAAATATCTATCCTATAGTATACAAAGGTCAATTATATAAGTGTCCTCCAATTAGTATGTTAAAAACATATCTAACAAAGGCAAAGCAATTAAATGACATTGACTGGTCGCCTTATGTAGACTATAAGCCTTTAAATCCAAACTGTGGTGCTAACGAACTACAAGAATTTGTAGATAATATTTTTAAACCTAATCCTATTTGTGCTATGTGTCCTGCCAATCCAGAACTTAAACCACAAGAAGAAGCAGTAGTGAAAAACGTAAAACTATTATGAAAACAATTCCACTAATCACAATGGATCATAGTTCAAGAAGCCTTGGAACTTTTATTGAAAACTTCAAAGGTATAATTGAGTTCGAAGGTTATAATAATAAACTACTTCAAGACATTGATCATGTTGTAGTGTTTTTTGAATATATTGGAGACAATGATCATACATTTAAAACGTTTACTAATTTCTTTGAAACTTACAAGATTCCAACCTTTCTTGTTATCGATGACTCATACGAGGGGCTTACAGACTCTACATTTCTTAAGATGGTAAAAGAAACTGTTGCAAAAAATCCTTACATTAAAGATTGGGTTATACTAACAAACAATCCTTCATTAGATACAGAAAATAAAATTTACTTTAATGTACAATTACATTTAGATAGATATGATGGCATTACAGTAGATGATCATATTAGTGTTGATTGGAATGGCAACAGTAATTTACGTATGAAAAAGTTTTTGTGTTTGAATAGACAGGAACGATTGCATAGATTACAAACAACAGACTTTTTACTTGAAAATGATATTGCAAAGCATACTTTTTTAAGTTGTCCTTTAGGCAATTACAAATATGTTCTTGATGGCACACTTGACCAGCCAGAGCATAGAAAGTATCTTGACAAGACTTTACAAAAAGCAGAGTTGTCAGATGAAAGCAAACAAAGACTTGGTAATAATCTTCCTATTGATTTAGATTTATCAAATGCATCTTATAACAGTATGGCAAGAAATCTTCCTTCGGGCGAAAACTACTACAAGGAAAGTTACATTAGTATTATTACTGAAGGCGACTGCTATGAAGAAGGATATGATGTTAGAAAAGGCTTTACAGAAAAAGTATTAAAAGCATTTTTATACAAGCACCCTTTTATTGTAATCGGATTGCAAGACACATTAAAGTTATTAAGAGATATGGGGTTCATTACTTTTAATGATATCATAGATGAACGATATGACGAACTAACAGTTGCAGGTCAGCGTATAAATTCTGCATTTAAAGAAATAAAAAGATTAAACAGTTTAAACATACACGAAATTCGAGATATGTATAATAGCATACAGCCTATCTTAGATTACAATAGAAAACACTATCTTGAAATTTACCAACAAAAGCAACCTGTAGAATTACTATATAGAATTAAGAAGTTTGTAGGTGATTAACAATAAATTCTTTGTTAGGCACATTACACTGCTTTGCTACATCAATTAATTGTTTCTTTTCTTCTTTATCAAGCAGTGCTATATCAAGATGTAATGGATATGTTAATACGTTTATATACCAACGCACATCTTTAAAACGTTTGCAAAAATCATTTAGTTTTTCCAAACCCATATAATTGTTTTTGTGTAGCACAGTATTAAATTCTAAATTAAAACCTTTATTGTAAACCCAGTCAATAAACTTAACTACGTCGGCCCACTTAGTACCACCTCTAACTTTTTCTGCAAGTTCTCCAATGCCGTCGATGCTTAGAATAAATGTAACATCTTTGTATTGATTTAATTCTTTAACTATATCATCATTAGGAATAAATGTTCCATTAGTATTGTATATTACTGTTACTTTACTTTTGTGTTTAATTTGATATAACAACATTAAATGACGATCAGTAATTAATGGTTCTCCACCTAAGAATAATACTTTCTTAATTGTTTCTGGAACATTGGTTACAGAATCAATCTCCATTAGTTTATTCTTTGCTTCTCCGTATATTTGTTTTTCTTTTATAATCCAACTCGTGCTAAACTCTGAATTACAACCATCACAGGTTAAGTTACACAAGTTATCAAATCCAATTTCTAAAAACTCTAAGTCTACAGAATCTGTGTCGTACTTCTCGTTAAACTCTTGTCGCAGACTCTTGTGTTGAATACTTTCTTCGTAGTAACATTTTTCACAGCCAGCAATGTGTTCTCCTGCGGCACTTTGCTCTCTTAGTTCTTTATATGCATCAGAGTGTAACACTGTACTAAGGTCACCATGGAATTCTGCTATAGAATGTTTAAACCTACAGCACGGGTACACTCTGTTTCCACTACGAATATTAGTGTGTTTCCAAAAAGCACTACACTTCATAATAGGGAATCCATTTATCATCTAAGTCTTGTTTAAGACATTTGGTTGCTAAATCTAAATAAGGTGCATAATCAATTTTGGTTTTATCTTCGTTACGTAATGGATCAAAAACAAATATATTGCTTCTGTTTATAATATCTAATTCATCTGTATGTATGTTTAAGAACACCGGTTTATCGGTGTCTAAAACGCATTTTAAAGCGTCTACACTGCACAAAACATAGTCAGCACGTTCAAACATACCCACTACGTCTTTTTGTTGCTTAAAAGACGTTTTAACAAGGTTTACACGTTGTTGTAACCAATCTGTAAGGTGTGATTCTAATACACTATCGCCAAGAGGTAACATTAGAACATAACTAAACTTGTTTTGATTTGCTTGTTCAAAAAGTTTATCTACATTCATTTTTTGATAATCTCAAAATCAAAAGTTAAAATTTCCAAAGGTGATTCGCCTTGATTAGGTGATGTGCTTAGGTCAAAGTAGCCAGGCACAAAGTAAACTTCTCCCTGTGGCATTGGCAAGTACGTTTGCCAACTGTTGTAAGCATTTTTGTTTTCAATAGGAATATTATTGAAGTAATATTCACTTACAGGATTGTCAATAACAAGTCCTCCACTTTTTGGATCACTGCTTACAAAATACATTCCTGTATAAAAACTTGCAGGGTTTTTGCGTTTTACAAGACATCCGCCGGGGTAAACAATTTGAATACTTGCTCTGGTAATAGCAATAGTTTGACCTTGTTTAATATCAAACTTTTTATTAATCTCTTTACAAAATTCTTTTACTTCATCACTTTCACTAATATGTTTGAATGCATTATTAGTATGAAAGTTGTCCTTGCTTTGCCAAGTGTTTATGTGCATAATATTGGTATTATTAGACTGTGCTTGATAGTCTTCAACAATACGTCCAAAAAGTTTTTTCATTTCTTCGTGCTTTGAAAAACTGGTACGGCAAATGCTATTGACAAATAAATTTAATGTATCCATGGTAAAATTACTTATTTTGCATTCAAAAAATGTAAATTGTTCCTGGCTGTAATTTAAATACAGTTATGATATATGTGTTAGTAACAGGTGGCTTTGATCCACTACACAGCGGACATCTTGCTTATTTCGAAGAGGCTAAAAAATTAGGTGATAAACTTGTAGTCGGAGTTAACTCTGACGCATGGCTTACTCGAAAAAAAGGTGCACCGTTTATGCCTTGGGTAGAACGTGTAAAAATTATTGAAAACTTAACAATGGTTGATCGTGTGATAGACGTGATGAATGATGATCAATTTGATGATGCTGGAGGAGCAATATTTAAATTATTATCAACTACAGGCGGAGACGATCGTATTATAGTTGCAAACGGCGGAGATAGAGTAGACGGTAATGTTCCTGAAATGGATACCTACGATCATACCGAAAGAGTGTCGTTTGTATTTGGAGTAGGTGGTACAGAAAAGATTAACAGTTCAAGTTGGATTCTTGAAAATTACAAACATCCTAAAACACAACGCGATTGGGGTTGGTATAGAGTGCTTGACGATAAGCCTGGATACAAAGTTAAAGAACTTGTAATTGAACCAGGTAGTAGTCTGTCTATGCAACGCCATAATCATAGAGCAGAGAACTGGTACGTTCTTAAAGGAGAATGTACTATTGAAACAGAATGGGACGGTCGGATTGAATATAGGCATATGAAAGCACACGATCGGTCCTACACAATAGACCCAATGATATGGCACAAAGGAATAAACAATTCAACAGATCCTTGTCACATACTTGAAGTGCAGTACGGTGATCAATGTGTTGAAGAAGATATAGAAAGAAGATAATGCAAAAAATTTATGTCGGATACGACACCAGAGAAGATATTGCGTGGCAGGTTTGCAAACACAGTATCGAAGTTAATTCTCCAACAGCAGTTGTTGAACCACTTAAACTTTCAGAACTAAAAGACCACGGTTGGTACTGGAGAGACGTTGATAAACTTGGATCAACAGAATTTACATTTAGTAGATTCCTGGTTCCTGAACTAATGAACTTTCAAGGTTGGGCATTGTTTTGTGACAGTGATATTGTATTTTTAGAAAATGTAAAAAACCTTTTCGATCAAGCAGATGACAAATATGCTGTTATGTGTGTCCAACACGATTATACACCTAAACCAGGAACCAAAATGGACGGACAAGTACAAACAGTATATCCACGCAAGAACTGGTCAAGTGTTGTATTGTTTAACTGCGGCCATCCAAGTAATCAAGCATTAACCACAGAGTTGGTAAACAATCCAGAAACAACAGGCAAGTACCTGCATAGATTTAGTTGGCTCAAAGACGAGGAGATAGGCAAACTAAGTCATGAATGGAATTGGCTTGTTGGATGGTATGAAGAACCACAAGACGGTACTCCACGTGCATTACATTACACAGAAGGTGGTCCTTGGTTTGAAAATTATAGACACTGTGCGTATGGAGACGTGTGGAAAAAATATCTTACAGATATGATGTATAGCAATGACGATTGAAGAAAAAATTAAAGACTGGGCATTTGGTCAACTGTCGAAAGTAAGCGAACAGTTTGCTAACCTATCGCCTTGTCCTTATGCAAAAGCGACATTTGTAAATGACAAAGTTTCATTTGTAGAAGCAGACTATAAAGAATTTTTAGATGTAGTTACAAAAGAGACTTTAAATTTTACAGGAGAAAAAGATGTTGTTATTGTGTATTCGAAACACAATCCGTTTGGATTAGACTACCTTGAAGGAAGTGTAGAAGCAATGAACTTTGCACTTAACCATATGAAAAAAGATATTTGGTTATTAGGATTTCATAATGAATGGACAATGGTGTTTATTCAAAAAATTACAAAACTTGATGATGCCAGTATTGACTTAGAAAAGAAAGGTTACTATAATAACTATAATGAAGACCAGTTCCAACACTATGTTGCTAAAAGACGCCATTTGAGAAACCGACTATGACAAAGAAAAGACCCGAATGCTTTGTAGCAGATGAAAATGATGCTATTGCTAAGTTATTAACAAATTGTTATGAAAAAGTTATACCAACAAGTATAAAAGAATTAAAATTAGATAAATGGCATCCTAATACTCCTGTTGTTGTGAGAGGACTTACTGAACGTAAAGTTATGCAGTATTGTCTTAAGACAGAAAGAACATTTTACTATATTGATACAGGCTATATGGGTAACTTGCAAAAACGTAAAGACTGGCACAGAGTTGTAAAAAATGACGTACAGCATTTTACTCCAAGGTATGACTTGCCAGACGATAGATTTAATAGATTACCTCAAGCAAAAGAAAAATTAAGATTCAGAGGTTGGAAGAACCATGATGGTCCTATCCTTGTTGTAACACCTTCAGAAAAACCTTGTATGTATTATGGTATAACCAGAGACCAATGGCTAACTGATACAATGCAAGAATTAAAAAAACACACTGACAGAAAAATAATTATACGTGATAAACCAGGCAGATTATTACGTGTAGGAGATAATAGTGTACCTGCACAAATTGATAGAGATCAAATTTATGCTCTTGTAACGTATAATAGTATTGCGGCAACAGAAGCAATTAGTTCAGGAATCCCTGCTATTGCAACTGCACCAGGTGCCGCTGATGCAATGTGTACTAAGAATATATCAAACATTGAAAATCCACATAGACCTGATAATGATAAAGTTGTTGCATGGCAAAACTGGTTAGCATACTGTAACTTTAATACAGCAGAATTATCGAATGGCAAAGCATTAGGAATTATCGAGGAGTTAGAATTATGTTAACAGTTGCATCTTACATGAAGGTAATTCCTCCAGGAAATTCGAATCCTGAAAAACCTGCACTACTAAAAAATTATATTGAAGGTGTAAACAAGTCCGGTGACAAGGGTGTAATAGTAAATACATTTCATCCAATGGATACTGACGTTGCTGTTATTCAAGGATTTGTACACGCCAATAGCAAACAAACACCACATCTAAAATTACGTAGATTAATTTATGAAAATCAAATCAAGCGAGGCAAAAGATGCATTATTGTTGATAGCAATTTATTTTTAGCCTATGACAAAAACAACAGTAAAACTTATTTGCGTTATAGTTATGATGGTATATTTGCAAACACGGGAGAATACTGTAATGCTCCAGAATTTGTTGATCCTGGTCGTTGGAATCGCATGAAGTCAGACTTAGGCATTGACGTTAAGCCTTGGAAGAAAAGAACAGACGGTCATATTCTTATTGCTTGTCAACGTGATGGTGGTTGGAGTATGCAAGGACAAAATGTGTTACAGTGGTTAGAAAAAACTGTAAAAATGATTAGAGCAGAAATTGACAGTCCTATACTTGTAAGATTTCATCCTGGGGATAAACAGCGTGATACATATCCTCAAAAAATTAAACACCTTGATGTAATTACAAGTCGTTCAAAGAGTTTGTTTGATGACTTAAGAAACGCAAGAGCATTAGTAGGACACAACAGCAGTCCAAGTATTATTGCCGCTATCGAAGGTGTTCCTGTGTTTCTAACAGATGCTGGTAGAAGTCAAGCAAAAGAAGTTGCACACACATCTTTAAAAGATTTACACGCACCAAAAGATTTCAACAGAGGTCCTTGGCTTGAAAAACTTGCAATGTGTCATTGGAGACTTGATGAACTCAAAGACGGAAGTTGCTGGAAACACATGAGGAGATTTGTATGAAGATACGTGTGGTAACAACTTTTCACAAAGAAGGTATGGAACAATATGGACAGCGTTTTATAGATACGTTTTCTAAAAATGTTGATCCAAAAATTAACTTAGCAGTGTATGCAGAAAATTGTACACCTGAAGTAAATGATCCATATGACCGTATAGGTGTATGGAGTGCAGAAACTGCCCTTGACAAACTTAAAATATTTAAAAATAAATGGAAAGATGTACCTAAGGCAAATGGAGTATGTCCTCCAGATATAAAAGCAAGACGTCCAAGAGATTGGCACAAAGAATTTAAGTGGGACGCTGTACGCTTTGCTAATAAAACATATGCTGTGTTTCATGCTTGTGATGATCCTGAATATGATTTAGTTGTATGGATGGATGCTGATACTGTTTGTCATAGCCCAATCAGTTATGACAAGTTTGTGAGTTTCTTCCCTCAACACACTTGGCTATCCTACTTAGGCAGAGGACACAAATGGCCAGAGTGCGGGTTCTATGGATTGCACATACAAAAGCCTGCCGCTAAAGCATTTCTAAAAGAGTTTGAACGTGTATACGAAGAAGCCGAACAGGGTATTTTCAAAATGGAAGAATGGCACGACAGTTATGTATTCGACGAAGTTCTTAAAAAGATAAGAACAACGTATCCAGAGATTCAAGATTTAAGTGGACACCTTGTTAAAGGAGAAGGACATCCTTTGATTAATACAGAACTTGGTGCATACTTTGATCACTTAAAAGGTGCTCGTAAAAAAGAAGGAATGAGTCGTAAAAAAGATCTGTTTACAGTACGTCATGAAGGTTATTGGAAAACAGTTAAATGAAGTTTAGTTTGTTCACCGACAACGGAGCATTAAATTCTAAGCCTGTGTTTGAAGCATTTGCACAAGGTTGTGGCCAACAAGGTCATGAAGTAGTGTACAATTCTTTTGATGCAGACGTTGCTGTTATCTGGAGTGTGTTATGGCACGGTCGTATGACAGGCAACAAAAAAGTATGGGATACTTTTAGAGCAAAGAACAAACCTGTTATAGTTTTAGAAGTTGGCGCAATCAAAAGAAATATTTTATGGAAGGTAGGAATAAATGGAATCAATAGAGATGCTACTTTCGGTACTGATAGGAATAACAGCGTTCGTGCTAATCTATTGGGCCTTAAGTTAGAACCGTGGAAAGAACAAGACGGACATATTTTAATTTGCACACAACATGACAAGAGTGAACAGTGGGCAACACAACCGTCTATAGTCAATTGGGTGTTAGATGTTATAGAACACATTAGAACTCAAACGAATAGAAAAATTATTGTACGTCCTCATCCAAGATGCAAACTTAATGGTATTCAGCACGAGTTTAATAATGTTGAATTACAAAAACCAATCTACATCGAAGGCACGTATGACGACTTTAACTTAAACTTAGACAACACATATGCTTTAGTAAATTGGTCAAGTAATCCTGCTACAGAAGCAGTAATGAACGGTGTTCCAGTTTATGTAAGTGAACACAGTTTAAGTTATGATGTTGGTAATCCAATCTTTGGCGATTACAACAATCCAAAAAAGCCTGACAGACAACAATGGTTAAACGATTTGGCATACACTGAATGGAGTGTACCAGAAATTTCTCAAGGAATCCAACTAAAACGCTTGACTTCTTTCCTATAGTGTTGTATAATATACAGACTTAAAGGAAAAAGTTATGACTCTGAATGAATATACAATAGAAGATTGTCTCGAAATGCTTGTTGGTTTGGTTAATTTACCAGGCTCAACATATAGAGATAAACACTTCAAACTATATCCTGAAAACTCAAAAGTACTATACAGTATTGGTACTCAAGTATTCAGAGGTAAAGCATTGACCGAAAAGCAACATCATTTGGTTAAAAAACTATTTACTGAATGGTATGTTGATCAGTTTCAAGCAGTAAACATTGATATCTTTGATCATCTTGATAAACTTAGAGAAGCATATAGGGAAGTTGATAAAAGTCATTGGGTCAAGGTTCTAACAAAAGATAATAACACATATATTGGCATAAGATTTCCTTTTAGTAATAGTGTAATTGATCATATCAACGATCTTAAAAAGACTACAGACACAAATTATTTTTACGATAGACACGTTCATTATTTTGTTTGGAATGAAATTAATGTTTTTAAAGTAATGAATATTGCAAACAAATTCAAAGAAAAATTTGATATCGAATCACAAGTACAAGACTATTATAATCAAATAATTGAGTTTGATATGAACAAAGATACAATTATTCCAGGTGTTCGATCTAACGAATTTGTAAACATACCAGCAGAACTACAAACTTATTTAGAAAACAAATATAATGTTAAAGATGATATTGTAAGTATCTGGGATAAAAGACGATTATACGGATTGCATTGTTTTGAAAATATTGATGTTAGTGACTACAGTCCTTTATCTCAAAAATTATTAAATCGAAAAAATTCAAGTGTCGTTATTAGATCAGATGTTTGGAATATTGAGCAAGTGCTGAATTCATTATACGAAATTAATCGTTTGCCGATCATAATTGCATTAGACCCTGATGTTGGCGCAACAGATCATTTAACAATAATTTATAATGCTATCAAAGGATTTATTGACACTAAAAATATTTCTGTTATGTTTAGATTGGATAACAAGACCAATGGTGAATTTAACCAATTCATCAGAGACAAGGGATTAAATAATAGTATAGACGATAACACTCAGATTGTAATCGTAAATCGAAAGAAAATAACAAAGCCTATTATTAAGAGTAACTGGCAACCAGTATGTATGCTCACTTTTGGACAAAGTAGAGGTTACGGAAATATCTTTTCTTCATACTGTGAACAGTTTGATCTTAAGTTGTACTATACCAAAGAGGATAGTATTATTTCACAATATACAAAAACAAAAGATGATTATCATGCAGGAGTCACAACACTATGAGATGTAGAATAGTATTACATGATGAAGTAAATCTCAAAGTAGAAGGACTACCTGTTGACGTTCGCAGAAAGATTGCAAACAAACTAAAGTTTCAAGTTCCTTATGCACGTTACTTGCCACAGTATAAACTTGGGCGTTGGGACGGCACTGTAGGATTCTTTGGACTTGGTGGCAGTGGATATATTAATCACCTTGATACTATACTTCAAGTACTACATGAACAAGGTGTTGAAGTAGATGAGATTGATGATCAAAGAGTAAAACACAATCTTAAATTTAGTAAGATTGACCAGAACTACTTTGCAAGTCGCAGTTGGCCCAAAGGTCATCCTGCAGAAGGTGAACCAATTATTCTGCGTGACTATCAAGTTGAAGTTGTCAATAACTTTTTAGAAAATCCACAAGCACTACAAGAAGTTGCAACAGGTGCAGGTAAAACTATTATCACAGCAGTTCTTTCTCATGTTACAGAAAAATTAGGACGCACACTTGTAATTGTTCCAAACAAAAGTCTTGTAACACAAACAGAAGAAGATTATGTTAACTGTGGATTAGACGTAGGTGTTTACTTTGGTGATAGAAAAGAATTAGGTAGAACACATACAATTTGTACATGGCAAAGTTTAAACATACTTGATAAGAAAAGCAAAAACTACGAAGATACACTTACACTTGCAGAATTTTTAGATGGCGTTGAAACTATTATTGTTGACGAAGTACACCAAGCAAAAGCAGACGTACTTAAAAGATTGCTTACACAAAATTTAAAGAATGCTCCGATACGTTGGGGACTTACAGGAACTGTACCTAAAGAACAATTTGAATTCCAAAGTATACTTGCAAGTCTTGGTCCTGTTATTGGAAACATTACAGCAAAAGAATTACAAGACAAAGGTGTGTTATCACAATGTCACGTAAACATTGTACAACTAATGGATACTGTAGAACACAGAGATTATCAAAGCGAACTAAAGTATCTTGTAACCAACGAGGACCGTATAGGATACATAGGAAAATTAGCAAACAGTATTTCACAAAGTGGAAATACACTTATTCTTGTTGATAGGATATCAGCAGGAGAGCAACTGCTTGAACTGGTACCAGAAGCAGTGTTTATCAAAGGCGATGTAAAGTTAGATGACAGAAAAGAAGCATATGACGAAATTAAAGAAGGTACAAACAGAGTTATTATTGCAACATACGGTGTAGCCGCTGTTGGTATTAATATTCCACGTATTTTTAACTTAGTATTATTAGAACCAGGCAAATCATTTGTAAGAGTAATTCAATCAATAGGCAGAGGCGTTAGAAAGGCAAAAGACAAAGACTTCGTACAGATATGGGATATTACAAGCACTTGTAAGTACGCAAAGCGTCATTTGACACAGCGTAAAAAATTCTATAAAGAAGCACAATATCCATTTACTTTAGAAAAAGTAGATTGGCAATCATAAAGGACAATAATGAATATATTAACATTAGAAAATAAAGCCTTTTCATTAAACAATTTGCCTGAACAAATTGAGGAAGATATTAGATTCAGTGTGTTGGATAATAGTGATCCACAAAATCCTGATTTCTTTTTTATTCCTTTGATCTTTTTAGAATCATTTAGTTCACCTGCTATTGTTTTAGAAATTGGCGGTAAAGAAATTAGTATGCCACTCGATTGGCATATTGCAGTAGGTTGTAGCGAAAGTGGAAATGATTTAGAAGTACTTCCGCTAACGTCAATCAACGACAGAGGATTTGAAGCATTTGTTTTTAATCCATTGAAAAGTTACAAGCCAGACTTTGCAGATTTAAAAGTAATTAACTTTTATAATGATGTAAAATGGCACGTGCCTAAAACTAAAAATGGACAGTTATTAAGTGTACCTATCACCGAAGGTGACAATCCTCTGTGTGCATTTTTTATTAAAGACATTAGTAGACAAATAGAAACTATTGACTATGGAGAGTTGTTTTAATGACAAAGTTATTTACTAAGGACTATGCAAAACAATTACAGCGTTTACACAGTGTAAAAGATTCGTTTGGCGACAGTGGACGTTACAAACACATAGACCAATGGTTAGTAAACAATAGATGTCATAGTATTATAGATTATGGTTGTGGTAAAGGTTATGTTCTCGAAAACATATCAAAAAAATTTCCATTAATCCGTTGCACTAATTACGATCCTGGTTATGCAAAGTTTGCTAACAGACCAGAAAAACCTGCGGAGTTAGTTATATGTGCAGACGTATTAGAACACATTGAGCCAACGTTAATTGACAATGTCTTAAGAGACATTGAAAGTCTTACGCTAAATGTAGCATACTTGATTATTGATACAAAACCAGCAGGTAAAAATTTGCCCGATGGACGTAATGCACATTTGATTATTGAAAATCAAGATTGGTGGACAAACAAAGTACAAACAGTCACTAATTTTGATATTGTTAACAATATGTTTTGGAAGGGTAGACGTGTAAGTATGGAATGTAGGAAGAAAAGAGTAAATGAAACAGATTAATATTTCTCCTAATTTAGTCTATAAGGTAAACTGTCCTTTAGATTTATCTGAGGTTGCACAACGTAGTGCAAAACTATTAGACACTATTGTAGACGAAGGCGAGGTCGAACAGGACGGTGGTATTACAAGCACAGGACATCTTGATGCACCTCATCTATGGCCTGAAATGGCAGTTTTGCAAAAATGGTTAAGAGTAAGAGCAGAACAAGTTTTAAAAGAATGGGATTTAAATTTCAACAGTTTTGGTGTAACTAAAAGTTGGGTGAATAGTCATTATCACGGCGCATGGACTGATTCACACGATCACGGAGACGCACATCTTGTTTGTAGTGTGTATATTCAACAACCAGAAAATGGTGGTAACTTAGAATTTGAAAATAGAGAAAGAACACTGTTTGCAGGTTATCCAAGGTTTGCACAGAACAAAAGTAAATTACATAACTACTACACAGAGGTAGAAGTAAAACAAGGAGATGTTGTTTTCTTTCCTGGTTGGTTAAGTCATAGAAGTCAAAAAAGCAATAGCACTGAAAGACGAATTGTAATGGGAATGAATTGGCATTGTGCATTACAAAGACCACCTCAGTTAGATAACACTCATATAGAAAAAGATGTTTAGTATTTGGAAAAAGCCTGCAACTGTTACATTAGATTGTTTTACTGATCAACGAGTAATCCACGACGCATACGAACCAATATTAGCAAAAGATTGGATGCCTGATTGGTGGAAAAAGATGCCTGCGACAAGAAAGTTTGACAGCCATTCTTATCAAGGTTTAGACAACGCAACACTCAAACGTTGTCCACACGTAAACCAACTGCTAACAACAGGAGTAATATTTCCTGCTTGGATGCAATTAAAAGTAAAAACTTTTGACACAACAGATCATGCAATGGTGCAAACCTATCCAGAGAACAGTCCTATTATTCCTCATGACCCACAAGACTATGCACACCACAAACCAAATATGTGGCACGGTAAGGTGATGAGCCCTTGGCAAATCCAAGACAAGAGTGGAATAGACTGGATATGGACAAGTCCACAATGGCATCAAGACAATCCTTTGAAGTATTGGACTGTTCCAGCAATTAGCGAATTCAAATATCAACACGCAACTATTGTTAACTTGATGATTCCTTTTAATACAGAACTTACTATCGAACCTGGTGATCCTTGGTTGCATCTCATACCTTTAACTGACAAACGGATAAAACTAAACTGTCATCTTGTAACCACACAAGAACTTAATAAGTTGAACAGTTTAATGATGGGTGTTGGCAGTTATGCAAAGTTTATTAAGCGTATGAAGAGGAAAGGCAAATGACAATGAAAGCAGGAAAGATATGGGGTCAAACAGAATTGATCCATGCTAATGGTGTATTAGAGTTTCACCGTATTGAATTTAAAAAAGGTTTCAAGTGTTCTGAACATGAACACAAATATAAATGGAATGGATTCTTTGTTGAATCGGGCAAAATGCTTGTCCGTGTTTGGCAAGATGATCAAGACGGTCTTGTAGATGAGACTATTCTTGGTCCTGGTGAATTTACTCAGGTTAAGCCTGGTAAGGTTCATCAATTCGAAGGACTCGAAGACGGAGTCGCTTTCGAACTGTATTGGGCAGAATTTAATCACGATGATATTGTGAGGCGTACTGTCGGTACAAAAGTAAAGTAACAAAAATAAGGAGGAACTCTATGTTCACAAAACTTTTAGAAGGTGTAGATAAAGCATTGGTAACAAAACTTGTTATCCTACACACACTTGTAATTGCTGTTAGTAATTACTTAGTAACAATTAGATTTGATTTATTTCCAGGCGCAGAACTGCCCTTGTTTGGATCATTTCCATTGGCGGCGGCGGCATTTACATTTCCGATTGTTGTAGTAGCAACCGATCTTACTGTAAGAATGGTTGGTAAAGAAGCAGGTCGAGCCGTTGTAGCAATGGCTATTATTCCTGCTATCGTAGCATCAGTACTTGTACTGTTGGCATTAGATGATCCACACGCATACAGAGTTGGTTTTGCAAGTGGTACTGCTTATGCTATTGGTACAATGCTTGACGTTTATGTATTCCAAGCAATTAGAGAACGTTCATCAGCATGGTGGGCGGCTCCTGCAATTTCAACTATTGCGGCCAACATCATTGACACATATTCATTCTTTTATGTGGCGTTTGCAGGCTCGTTAGATGCTGAAGGCAACCTATCATGGATTGGGGCTAACTGGCACGTAGTCGCACAAAATAATACACTTACTAAAATTGTTGTAGGCTTAGTAGTATTCCTACCAGCATACGGTGTACTATTGAAATACCTAAAAGGTAAATTGAAGTAATACATGGTTAAGATATACGAGTCCCCAGACAGAGGTAAAACAGTTTACGAACGTGATACTAAGACTGGGGACCGTATTCTTATAGAAAAACCAACTTATCCAGATTGGCATTTGGATGAATTGGAAATATCAGAGATAGTAGATTATGCAAATGAAGGAAATAAGTCTTTACAAATACAGTTAAAGAAGTTAAAATTAATGTATAATCTTATAAAAGAAAGTAACTGGTAATGAGAGATCCTAATAGAATTTTTGAAATTGAAAACCCGTTTCCAGAATGGATGGTACAATATATTGAAGATCAAACCAAAGATGTCAACTGGCAGTTTGTAAATGTGCCGGAAGAACACGAAGAAGGTTTGAATTACAGAACACCAGCATTGTTTACTAATGTAATGTTCTGTACACAAAGCAACATACTTGACGATCATAAAGAACTTACAAAATTATTACATACTGCATTGACACGAAAAATTATTCCAAACACAATTCCAGATGCACAGATTAATCAAGTAACAAGAACAAGGTTAAACGGCACAGTGCAAGGTGTATACTATGGTCCACACAATGATGTGAGAAACGGACAGCCTGGACTTTGGACATTTGTATATTATGTAAATGATGCAGATGGAGATACTGTATTCTTTTCAGACGAAGGCAAAACTGAAATGAAAAGAACAAAATACAAAAAAGGAAATGCAATTTTATTTCCTGCACATTATTGGCACACTATGGACGTGACAACTGTTCCATTACGTGTTAGTATAGGAATGACATACAGCATAGAGACAAAATTAAATGAAGAATAAATTACCTTTAAAAGATATACTGGCCGCAATTGATATGGGTGCGAAGAACGTTTGGGACGAACTGTCCGATGACGAACGCAAACAGGTTAGTTTTTATTTGTTGAATAGATATTGTAGTTCAGTAAAAGGTAAACGTGAAAGTCAAGAACTTGCTGTATTCAAAACAAACGAGTACTACAATAAAAACTATTTTACTATTGCTAAACATCAGAAACTGTTATGGCAACTATTGTGCATGACTTCAAGTGCAGAAAAGAAAATTCAATATCACGAATGGATTGGATATAAAAAGAAAGGCGCTAACACAAATAAGTTAGGTAAAGAACTTGAAAAGGTTTTTCCTAATATGAAAGCAGACGAAATCGCAATGTTAGTACAACTAAACAAAAAGAAAGACGTTGAAAAATTTATAGAGGAATATCATGGCGGCAATTAAGGGTGAAAGATTAATTACATTTGGTTGTAGTTTAACAAGGTATCATTGGCCAACATGGGCAGATATCTTAGGACAAAGTTATGAAGAATTTTATAACTGGGCCAATAGAGGTGCAGGCAATAGACAGATCTTTGAAAGATTTTCTGAAGCAGTTGCTACTATGAATTTATCAAGCAGAGATACAATTATAATTCAATGGACAGATATTCATAGATTTGATCAGCACATATGGGATAAGCAATTACCTGAAAGTTGGTATCCGGGCGGTAACGTATTTACAGACACAGGTGCTGATCCGTTGAAAGCATTTGTTATTAATAAAATTTGGAATGAACAAAGTTTTGAAATGCACACATTGAATTATATTCACGGTGCTGTTGCATTAGCAAGAAATACAAAATGTAAAGTTATAATGACATTCGGTACAGATCTCAGACCAGAAGTACAAAAGTATAAAGGCTATGAAAAAATATTCATGAACAATTATTGGGTACCAGATGATATGTATGGTTGGACTGTAAAAAACTGTGACTCAAGATTAAGTTTTGTAGGTGCACGTTTAGGTGACTTAGGTGAGGAACCTACTATTGATTATCACCCTACTCCAATGATGTATTACAATTGGCTCAAAGAAAGAATCAGCCCTAAAGTTAATTTGCAAATAGATAGACAGTTTGCAGAGAAAATGCAAAAAGTATTAGAACAAACAAAACATTATAAAGATATTGGAGATGCTATTAGAAATGCAGGATACAATCCTAACAAACATTACGTTCGAGGCTATTAAAATGGATAAGCCTTTTGTATGTCCATATTGTAAGACAGGGTACACAAGAGAAAAAACTCTTGCAGTACATATGTGTGAACAAAAGCGTAGGGCATTACAAAAAGATGAGAAGCACGTTACGTTAGGCTTTTATGCGTTCACACGTTTTTATCAACTATGTCAAAATGCAAAAGAGAATAAAACCTATGAAGAATTTTGCAAGAGTCAGTACTACAATGCTTTTGTTAAGTTTGGTTCCTTTGTTTCAAATGTACGACCACTCTATCCAGAAAAGTATGTTGACTACGTGGTCACTTCAGGAGTTAAACTCGACCACTGGTGCAGAGATGAACTATACGAAAAGTACGCACTCGAACTTATCAAAAAGGAAGGCGTTGAAACAGCAGTAGAACGTTCTATAAAAACCATGATGGATTGGGCTGATGCAAATAACGCTCCGTGGACACATTACTTTCGTTATGCAAGTTTGAATCGTGTAACACAACATCTCAAGGACGGTAAAGTAAGTCCATGGCTTGTATTGAATTGCAAAAGCGGAAAAGAAATGCTATCTAAATTTAGTGATGAACAATTAGAAATTGTTTATGCTGTAGTAGATCCACAACACTGGGCATTACGTTTTAAACGTTCACCAGCAGATGTGGAACTGGTAAAAGAGATTGCTCAAAAGGCAAACTTGTGATTGACAAAATAATAACAATAAACTATAATAATAAAAATGAGTGAAGAAACAAACTACAAAGATTTAAATTACAAATTGACTTCTAATCATATGGGACCTGATGGTGAAAGCATTGATAGAATTTATGAATCGCCTGCAAGTGGCGGATCTATGAGATTAATGCAAAGAGATTATACACAGTATAAAGGTGCTATTCATAAACGTGCAATTACTTGCAAAGATATTGACGGAAGTAAATTTAGAAGTCATGTTTATGTTACAGATGATAACAGATGGTTTAATAGATGCGGATTGCCTATCGAAAAACCATCAAACTTAGTAAGCGATAAAGATGCCTGATATTGATATTGATTTTGCTGACAGAGATATTGTACTTGATAAAATTAAACATCGAGTAGCAAAACTCTCTACAGGTAAAAAACACAACACAGGCATATATGTTACAGAAGTTCCACACAATCCTGTTGACAACTTATCAACATTAGATTATGAAACAGCCGAGGATAGAGGATACTTTAAACTTGACTTTCTTAATGTTTCGCTATATAAAGATATAAAAGATGAACAGCATCTTGTATCACTCATGGAAAAGGAACCATTATGGGATTTAATCACCGAGCCAGAATTCAGCAATCAATTATTTCACGTAGGAGATCACAGTACTATTCTTCAAACGATGAAACCACAAAGCATAATCCAGTTAGCGTCAGTGTTAGCAATTATCCGTCCAGCGAAGAGGCATCTGCTTGGGAAATCGTGGGACACGGTGATGAAAGAAGTGTGGACGAAACCGAAGAACGGTGAGTACTACTTTAAGAAAGCACACGCAGTTGCATATGCTCATGCAATAGTAGTTCAAATGAATCTAATTTGTGAAATGGTTAGTGCTCAGCACCCGTAGTTTACTTTGGTTTTTTAAGCAACTGGACTGATCTTCTTTTAACACGTTTGATAGTTAAGTTCTTTAAATTAACTGTTGGACCGTGTATAATCTTAACATCTTTACTGTTCATATTAACCATACAGTATCTAAACGGTTCCATCTCGTGTCGTAAAAAGATATTAATCGGCATCATTCGATTTGATTCCCACCACCATATCTCTCCTAATTCTAAGAACTTATCTCTATGCTCATTATTCAGCAATTCGTCTAAACTGTACATGGTTGTTATGAAATTGTCTTGGTTGTTGACAATTCCGATGTACTCCTGCCCACCGTAGGTAACTACGCTTAAAAATGGAAATTTTTCTTCTATGTCTTTTCTTAGCATGATTCTTTTAAATAAATATGTGTATGCAACTTACACCCAGATATTTAGTCAATGACAAAACCAATCTCGTAGCAGATTTGGCTACGGGTATAACAACGGAGTTTAGAACAGTGTACGCAAAAAATCTAAAAGTATATAGAGGTATAGACAATACCTTAACATTTGAAATTAAAAACAACGATCAAAAACCTGTAAGCATTTTAAATGTGTATACACCTAAGTTTGTAGCGTACGACGAATCTAAAACACAGATATTATCTAAAACAGGAACTATCATTGAAACTTCTACTCCAAGTTACAAAGGTCAATTTACGGTTAATATCACTGAAACAGAACTGTTAGACATCAAAGACCAATATCTAAGTTATGCTGTATACCTTGTCAAAGACAGTGACGACAGCAAAGTAATTACATATTCAAATGCACACTTTGAAATGTCAGGTACTATCGAAGTTCACAGTAATGCATTTCCAGGACCTAAAGACAGTTACAGTGTATCAACATTTACAGAAACAGAAACAGATACATTTGTTAGTGAAAAAATTACGGCTGAGCCTGCACTAAACGGAAATACTGCACTGCATACTGTTGCAGTTTATTCTACAGGATTTGTTGGTGATGTAACAATTCAAGGTTCACTTGAAAATCAAAATCCTATAAATTGGGTAGACATTACTTCTGCTACCTATAACAGTCCAACAACACCAGAGTACTTAAACTTTAATGGTGTGTTCAATTTTATTAGAGCCAAGTATACCAAAACATCTGGAACAATTGATAAAGTTCTTGTCCGAAATTAGTTGACTTTTTAGACAGTTTATACTATAATAATAGTATGAGCATCGTACAAGAAACACTAACACTACACTTACCTTCTAAGCGTAAAACCACACCCAGTGGTTGGACAAGTTTCAATGCGCCTTGTTGTATACACAACGGTGACTCAGCAGACAAAAGACAACGTGGCGGACTTATTTCAAACGGTGATGGCGGATTAAGTTATCACTGTTTCAACTGTGGATTCAAAGCAAGTTGGCAACCAGGTAGACAGTTAAGTTACAAAATGCGTAAACTGTTTGAATGGTTAGGCACACCAGATGATGTTATTACTAAACTTGCTCTACAATGTTTACAAATTGCAGAAATTGGTAACTCTAATATTACTATTGAACTACCAAAGTTTGAAACAAAGAGTTTACCAGAAGGTGCAAGAAGATTAGATCAATGGGATGACTGGCAAGCACTTGAACCAACGGGTATGGATAACAACCTGTTTAAAGTTTGTGAGTATCTAAAAACAAGAAATTTATTTTTAGATGATTATCCATTCCATTGGACACCCGAACTTGGCTATCGTGATAGGATTATTATTCCATTTTATCACAAAGGCGAAGTAGTTGGATTTACCGCACGTAAGATCAAAGACGGTAATCCAAAGTATCTCAGTGACCAACAACCTGGGTATGTATTCAATCTCGATGCTCAAAATTATGAAAGATTATATACTATTGTGGTTGAAGGTCCTTTTGATGCTATTGCTGTTGAAGGTGTAGCATTACTTGGAAGTGAAATCAAAGATCAACAGGCAATGCTACTCAACAGTTTAAATAGTACGAAGGTAGTTGTTCCTGATCGCGATGAAGCAGGAAGTAAACTAATTGATCAAGCAATTGAACTTGGTTGGTCTGTAAGTATGCCTGAATGGAATGAAGATGTAAATGATGTAAATGATGCTATAAACAAGTATGGTAAAATTTACACACTGCACTCAATTATTACAGCGAGTGAGAGCAACGAACTTAAAATTAAACTACGGAGTAAAAAATGGTTTGGTTAAAGACTTTATGGCAAACAATTACAACGCCATATCAAAATTGGAGAGAAAAGAAACGTTTGAAAAAACGTATCGAGGAACTTAAAAAAAGAGATCCTTTTATATACAAGTAAATGTTTATGATAGAACTACGTGACGGCATTTTTAATTTGTTAAAAAGACTTATAGGTGGTAGCAGTTTAACACTTGCTGTAATCTATACAGTTGGACATATTGTTATTGCGATGATTTGTAATAACTTAATAACAGGTGCGTCATTTGAATTAGCGGCAGTGGATGCAGTAGTTGAACCTATGATTAACGGTGTATGGTTTTTTGTATTACACTCGGCTTATAAAAAGTATAAAGGTATAGAATGAAAATAGTTTGGGGAATGGTTGGTAACAGCCACGATGCAAGTTTAGCAGTATTTGAAACTGGCCAAAAAGGACTAAGCCAACTACAGGCAACTAATTTACTTTGGGCAAGTCTTTCAAAAGACTTTTCCGGAGTTCCTAATGACCCTGACTTCAATTGGACCATGCTAAGTGTAGCACGTGAAAATTATGGAGAGCCTGACAAAGTAGTTTGGTATGAACGTCCATATCTAAAAAGTTTTAGACAACTACAAGCAGGACAAGGTTTTCTATTTGGTGAAAACAATATTAAAAAATATCTACAAAGATGGGACATCAAATGTCCAATTGAATATGTACAACATCATGACAGCCATGCGGCATATGGTTATTACACAAGTGGCTTTGAAGATGCAAGTATTATTTGTATCGACAGCATTGGTGAATATGAAACATTAACAATGTGGCAAGGTAGCGGAAACAATCTTGTTAAAGTAAACTCACAGTCATATCCACACAGTCTCGGACTATGGTACAGTTCAATGACACAGCGTTTAGGATATGTTGCAAACAAAGAAGAGTTTATGGTTAGTCAGTTAGCAAAGAAAGGTGATCCGTATAGATTTAGAGATTTGATTATGCGAGACTTTTTTGAAGTTGAACACGATCCTCTTTGTAAAATTAAGTTTAAAGAAAATTGCCACCGTGGGTTGAATTGGTGGGCACCAGCAATCAAGGAAGATGATTATTTTGATTTAGCGGCCGCAGTACAATATGTATTTGAAGATCTTGTATTACGTTTAACAACAAGCATGGCGTTTAATATGCCAAGTAAAAATCTTGTTGTTACAGGAGGCTGTGCATTAAACAAAGACGCAATGGACAAAGTAAAACCAAATTGGAACGCAATGTGGATTCCTCCAAATCCAGGTGATCCGGGATCATGTATTGGTGCAGTCCTTGCTTCGGAAAAGAAACATATTGACTTTGACTCTAAAGTATGGTATAATAGTAACTGGAAATAAGGATTTTAAATGGCTCAACAAAATAGAGATTATGGTTATGATGTACAGAAAGTATATCTTGAAATGATGTTAAGCGATGCACAATCTTTTGTGCGTTGTCAAACTATCTTTGACCATACACTATTTGATAGAAAACTACAAGATGCCGCAGAGTTTATTAATGATTATGTTAGTGAACACAATGCATTGCCTACAGAAGAAATGGTTAATGCAACTTGTAAAACAGATTTAAAAACTCCAGAAGGACTACGTGAAGAACACTATGATTGGTTGCTTAAAGAGTTTGAAACATTTACAAGACACAAAGGACTTGAAAGAGCAATTCTTGAAAGTGCTAACTTACTTGAAGAAGGCAACTATGGTCCAGTAGAAGATAAAATTAAAAATGCTGTACAAGTTGGATTGCAAAAAGACATTGGTACAGATTACTTTGCTGACCCTAAAGGCAGACTTATGGGTCTTAAAGATAACAACGGACAAGTAAGCACAGGTTGGAAAACACTTGATAAGAAATTGTTTGGTGGATTCAACAGAGGTGAACTTAATATTTTTGCAGGCGGTTCAGGTGCAGGTAAATCGTTGTTCCTTGCAAACTTAGGTGTTAACTGGGCAGTGGAAGGAATGAATGTAATTTATCTTTCTTTTGAATTGAGTGAAGCACTTGTTGCAATGCGTATTGATAGTATGATGACTGATATTCCAACAAAAGAGATTTTCAAAGATCTTGATGGTGTTGAAATGAAAGTTAAACTAATGGGCAAGAAGTCAGGTGCATTTCAAATCAAATATATGCCAAGTGGTAAAAATGCAAACGACATTAGAAGTTATGTAAAAGAATATGAAATTAAAACAGGACGTAAAGTAGATGTATTGTTGATTGACTACTTAGACTTGATGATGCCAATGAGTAGAAAAGTATCGCCAAGTGATTTGTTTATTAAAGATAAATTTGTGTCTGAAGAACTACGTAACTTGGCTATGGAATCAGGCACAGTGTTTGTTACAGCATCGCAGTTGAACAGAGGTGCAGTTGAAGAAATTGAATTTGATCACTCGCACATTAGTGGTGGCTTGAGTAAGATTCAAACAGCAGATAACGTGATTGGTATCTTTACAAGTAGAGCAATGCGTGAGCGTGGACGTTATCAAATACAGTTGATGAAGACACGTTCATCAAGTGGTGTTGGTTCTAAGATTGATTTAGAATTTGATATTGACAGTTTGCGTATTAGAGATCTTGACGATGATGACGATAACAGTTATGCATCAGCACCAGTAGGTGGTAGTACTATTATGAACTCGTTGAAAAGAACAACGACAACAGAAGATGCACAAACTGAAGAACCAGATCCGGAACAAGGTGCACCTATTAAAAAGGTTAGAGCAGAAACAGATTCAACTAAGTTAAGAGAGTTCTTAGGTAATCTTGGCAATGAATAATATTCAAATTATTGACGATGTATTTCCAGATTGGTTACTAACTACTATTCAAAATAGTATTAGCAATCTAAAGCAGTGGGAGTATGGCAGGGTAAAGAGTGCATACGAAGATGAGTATGAAAACTATTACAACTGTGTGCTTTGGCACAAGAACTATCCTGAAATGGAAGATCCACTAAAAGGTTTATCAAACGTAATGGCAAGTTGTTTTGCACTTGAACTATTACCCAACGGACCAAAACAACTTGAGGTACTAAGACTAAATGGTACAACACCAGCAAGTAAACAATACCCACATCGAGATTGCGATATGATCGCAGATGACACAGAACGATTGAAGAGTATTGTATGGTGGCCCTTTGGCAGTGACGGAGACCTCCGTTTCTGGGAACAGCAAGTTGACATAGTCAATCCTTCACAGGTCGTGGAGTACAAACCCAATCGTGCTGTGATATTTGATTCAAGCATTCCGCATGCCGGCAATCCACCCTCTGATTGGCCCATGCGTGTTAGCATCAACAGTGTTTGGAAATTAACCTAAAAACAAAAATATTAAACATCGTGGGTAAAAATGCCACCCTGCGACAGGAGCCTTAAATGTATGAAAATCACCCCTAAATGGCTCTTATTTGTCTCTTTAATAGAAATATGGTATATTGTATAGCGAAAGGGTATTTTACACGACTAACGGTGTTTTAACCGCTTTTAACACGCCTATTAACTGCGTAGTTTAAATATGTTTATGCAAGACTTTATTAGAGTTTGGAACAACGTACTATCGCCAGAATACTGCCAGGAAGTAATTGATTACTATCATCAGCAAGAAGGTACACGTATCCTTACAAGACAAACAGCAAACGAAAGTGCTCCTAAAATGAACAAGGACGGATCAATGCTGTATGACGAAGGAGAAACGGGTACGTTTGCTCTTAGCATGAACAAACTACTGCAACCATATTATCATGCAATGCAGGACTGTGTAAATGATTACATATCAGAATTTGGTATATTTGAAAACGTAAATCCAATCCAAATATCACATTCAATTAAAATACAGCACACACGACCAAGCGAAGGTTATCATATATGGCACTGTGAACACGCAAGTAGAGACACAGGTCAACGTGCTATACTTGCTATGGCATATTTGAATACAGTTGATGAAGGTGGAGAAACAGAGTTCTTGTATCAATCACGTAGGATTCCAGCCACCCAAGGTAGCATTATGTTTTGTCCTGCGGGTTATACACATACCCACAGAGGCAATCCTCCACTAAGTGGTGACAAGTATGCTATCACCACTTGGTTGGAGTTTACCCACTGATTACCAATTATTAGTAGATTTAGTAGACTGATGTCCTAAGATTTTATCTTTGTTAGGACCATGCTTTACTACATATCCAGAAGTACCATTGGCATTTACTTCAACCTCTTGACGAGCCTTCCATAATTCCATTTCTTTCTTTTTACGTAGTTGTTGCTCAGAATATTGCTTGAGCATAAATGAGTGTCTATCCATGTCACCCTCCTTTTTAAAGTTAGGTGCGTTCCTTCGACATAGTGTCTACTTCCAAGCGTATTGCTCGAACGTATTAGTATTTAGCATAGCAGGTATGTGTTTTGAGTATATTACCCTTGTTTAATCTGTAATTTTAAATTTCAAATTCTCGTGGTCTGGGTATGTTACGGCAATCTGTCCTTCTGGACATTCGTAGTCTATATACGCAACTAAAGTAGCAATTCCAGTAGCAACCTTGTGTTGGTGGTCATCAGCAATTTGCATCTTATATGCAAAGGTGTCTATTTTATCACTTGCTGGACCCATAAACTTGCCAATACTGCTTGTTGCAGGATGGACTATATTATCACTGTCTTTTACTGTAAGAGTAAAGTCTGTTACAGTGCAATCATCTCTGTGCTTTTCTCTTGCTACTGTTACTTTGAATTCACTACTGACTGGACCATCACTTATTTCAAAGTGTTCTGGTGCCCAAGTAAGAATGTCCTTGCTTTCAAGTTTATCCCACAAAGTATAGCCGCCACCTATCAGTGCAAATGTTGCTGTTACAACACCTATACCTTTTGTGATATTTTCTATATCAAAACTGAACATTTCATACTCCTATGACTTTCTATTATATGAGTATTTATCGAGTTATGGACTTAGATTGTTAAGTTGACTTTGATAGTCTTTTTCGTGTAGGATACCTTCGCCAAACACACCAATAAACTGTGTGCCTGCTGATCCTTTGACTTGGAACTCAATGTCTGTGCATTCATCATACACAAACGGTATCTGTCTGTCAACGATCATCTGCTCAAGAAACTCTGTTTCTGCAACACGAAGTATAACACCTGTCTTGAGTCTTGCCACGTTGCGGAATTGTAATGTTCTATTGTTCAGTGCGGCTGAGGCACAGAACGCTGATATTCGAAGAAGTGCAAACTGATAGCCTCTGGGCACGGTGTAGATACTTGCTTGACTCTTGCCTGTGCCTGCGGCAATACGAGCATAGGTCTCAGTGTTGCCTGCGTTGGTCAGGTCGACATTGTTGTCTGGGTCGCCATATGCACCGCCTGGTGTAGCAACTGTAACCAAATCATTTATTCTTAGGTATTGATTCTGTGTGGTCTGTGTTACAGGCGTTGCTGTGAGTGTGACGGTTTCCTGTATCTCATCGAAGTTCTCATCCAAGCCTTTGATTAGGATTGTGTAGCCTGCGTCTGCTGTATTCCAGCGTAGGGTCATTGTGGTTACGGCTGTTGGATAGGGATATTGTGTGTTCAGTTCCCAGGCTGGCACAAAGGTTGTGCCTATTGCCGCATTGTATCCGAATATGTTTCTGGCACTGTTGCCGCCTGTTTTACCAAAAGCAACTGCTGAATGCCAATCTATGTATTTGTCATTACTTGCCATTAGGTCCAAGGTCTCCCTACAACAAGGGATCCTGTGTTCTCATCATCATCTGGATTAGAACTATTGCCTTCGTAAGGGTTAGGAATCTGTGCTGTATTGAGAGTATATCTATCGTTAGCACCTGATCCAATATTAGCAACACTGTCTGCTAATCTTTTCACACTGGCTATTCTCAACTTGCGATTCTGTCTTACTTCTTTGGTGTTGGTTGATGTTAGATTCTTTTTATCGTCAATACAGATAATAGTATCGCCATCAACTATACCTGCGGCACTGATAACATCTGTTCCATTAGCAACATCAGTAATACTTGTATCACGCTCAAGTGCTATGTCATAGTCGTTGCTTGTTAGCACTCCTACTGTGGGATCTTCATCAGCAACGATAGCAGTAATAATGCTTAGAACATTACCAGTATCATCTACTGTGACTGTGCCACGCTTGCCTGTGAGTCCTTTATAGTTGAGAGTGATGTTTGCCATTGTTATTCTCCGCGTTCTGCACGAGCAAGATAGTCTCTAAATAGGCTACCGTGTTCACCGCGAATGTCTTCAGGTTCTTTGGGTTCGTGCATACCGCCGCCAGCGTCTACTGTGACTGCGTCTATGTCAGCATACTTTGGATCTGGTGCGTTGGCAAGTTCAGGTGCTGTGAATGGATCACTTATAAGATCAGCAACCTGATTCATTCTGCGATCTTGTTCACTGCCTTTGGGTTCTGATGTAATTGTGGTTACACTTACCTTGGGTGTGTCACTGTCAATTAGATCAAGTATTCCTCGTATTAAATCTACTGCTCTCATGTGTATATTTATGCAGAATAAATACTTGTATGCATCGTTTTGTGATAATGGTTAACGGAGAACTTGAAACATATACTGACTATGACAGTATACCACAAGAGTTTGATCACGTGATTGAATTTGCTCCACACACTCCGGAACCACCACACACAGATGCTCAACATCATGAAATGGGTCTATGGAATGATAGACTGCAAGAACTTGTAGGTAGGGAGAAAGATTATGCCAGCAGTAACCAGAATAGGTGACGCAGACGTAGCACACTGTTCGGGCATGACCCGTGCTGTGGGATCACCTAATGTGTTTGCAAATAACATTCCTGTAAGCAGACAGGGCGACAACAACACAGGTCACTTACTTCCGGGTGTACCTTGTCCATCACACTCTGCACCAATTGCTGTGGGATCATCTTCGGTGTTTACCAACAGTGTAGGAACAGGTAGGGTAGGTGATGCTATATCAGGCTGTACTTCTGTAGCCGCAGGTTCACCCAATGTATTCGCCGGTGGTTAACCCACACTAAACACAAACCACAACAGCAGTATAGTAACGCAATATTTTAATGGATCTTGTTTGTTATGTTGGATTGGAGTTCTCTCTGGATCAGAAGAAAACTCATAGGGGTTCATGCACTGCGCCACGCTATTGGCTGACCAAGATTGTTTAACACAACGTCACCTGTGTCTTTGTACTGTGCTACCATTATACCACGACCTCTACCTTTGCCAATGTGCCTACAGGGTTTGATTTCTCTGCCGTCATGGTACCTTGCCATGTGCTGTGTGATTACGCCACGTTGTTTTGCGCCAGCCATTACTTACTTCCCCCGATGTATCCACCAATCACTCCGATCAATCCTGTGACCGACATCTTCATCAGTGTTATCACGCTCTCGTCAACTGGTCTATTTTCTTCCAGTGCTACCCAATAGTCACCGATAATGATAACACCAAGTAGTATCAACACACCACTTGTTATTAAGAGTATTACTATATCTTTAAAATTTTTAATCATATTCTATTCCTTCCAGCCATTATTTGCCCTGCCCTTTGTAAAACTTATGACTGCGTTTTTTGGATTTGTTCATGGAACTAAACTTACAGCGAGATTTCTTGCCAGACTGGCTGGTTTTCTTGGGCTGTGATTCGTGTGCCGTGTGAGATTTATGTATCTTCATATTATGACCCCATCCTTGCTTTTAGGGCGGCCCTTTTCTTTTCTGCTGCTGCGGCTTGCCTTACTTTTCTACCCATGGGTAGTGCTTGGATCATTTCATATGTTCCGCCCTTCTTGGCAGTCCATTCTACTCTAACTGATTTGCTTTCTGTGTTACCTTGGAAACTTTTTACTGCTTTCTTGTAGCTCGTTGCTTCCTTGGTTTCAACCTTTTCACCATCATAGAAAGTGAAAGTTCTCATCTTTGCCATACTGCTCCCGGGTTAAGGGTTTGAGTTTAATAATAGCAGTAGTTATCTCTTTTGTCTAATTTTTGCAGGATTGAGGTGCAAATACACAGCCCAGTGCTTCACCTATGGTCTTCATGTTGCCTATGCTGTCAGTCTCTGTTTGGGTGGTGGATTCCTGCTTGCTGTCATGCTGTTCGATCACCCTGTCAGCCATGGGAACCTGACCACAGCCAGCCAGTGCAAATATGCAGGCCACTATGAGCAGTATCCATAGGTATTTTACGAACATGTCTTTCATATAGACTACTTAGTCTTGTAGCCAAAGTTCATAAAGTCTTCATAGAATAGTTGGGTCACGGTGTCGCGTGTGAGCGAGGAATAGTAGGCATCATAGTCCTTGATTCCACCACTGTTTAGATGCAGCCACTTGCCCTGGATTGTGGGAAATAGATCACACAGATCACGCTCTAGAGTTTCGTATTTGAGTATGTGGGTTACCAATTGTGTTTGGTGCAGTGCCGTGTGCGTCCACTCGGTTTGTGTCATCCATGCCCGCTTGGCCCTGCCCTTGTTATACTTGTAAAGCACGAATTCATCAAAGGGAATGGCCGCATACTTGGGCAGCCTGCGGCACCACTCATACCAGGATACCATGCGTGTGTAGGGATCTCTCACTATGGCAAAGGATTCCCACGGTTCGCCCCTAAAGTCACGTGCGAGCCTGTGCCTGGTGTGCTGCTGATCACCATCTCCCACCACGAAGGGTATGTGATTCCTGCCCAGCATCTTGCCAACCGTGGTTCCTGCATTCTTGGGTATGTGTATAAAGCGTATCATCACTTGTATTTAAGCGGCGAAGCCGTAAGCGATTTTTCCGCGTAGCGGTGCGCGAGATTTAGAGAGCTGCGAAGCAGCAAGCGGTAGCGCAGCGATCGTGTAGCAGAATTTAGGGGAGTGTTAGGCCTTTACTATGCCGGGAGTGTATTCCTCAACATAACCCGTCCACGTATCACCCGTTCTATTTGTGAGCTTGAGTGCATACTGTCGAGCAAAGTCCTCAGCCAGTGATCTTTGGTATATGCTAAACTTGCTTCCGTTTAGATCCTTGTGCATCACTGTCACTTTGGTAACAGTATTGGTTGCTTTCGCAATAAGATATTTTTGTTCCATGCTGTATTTATCCTCTAGCACGTAAAGTAGAACTTGTTTGTTCAACCAACACATCTGTTATACGTAGCACGTTCTAACACTGTGCAAAATTGATCTGACTTGATTGTGTGTGAACACTAACAAGTTCTTAAAAGTATTTACAGTGAGTATACAATTAACACGTTAAATGCTTCATTTTGAGACTATTTTGACAGTGTATAATGAGTTGTTTGACAGTATTGCAATGGCCAGCGTAAGATCCCTTGCACTGTGTAGTATTATGGTATCATGTGCATTTTGGCTGGCGTGTATGCCCTTGACGAATAGATCTATTACTGCACAGTGCGTGATACGATCGCAGTAGTCTGACAGTTTATTGTCTGGGTATAACAGTCTAATGGTATGCATTATGTGCCCGTTGCGTGATCACGTTCATGGTCCACACAGTGTATTAGTGTGCCAAACCGTAGATAAAAACGTTGGTGACTGGGAACTTGTGTGTCC
>Ga0222718_10000488_pt1 | contig 40568 bp, 33 predicted proteins | sample C33_27DmetaG_FD_165045 | JGI IMG/M metagenome (GOLD analysis project Ga0222718, IMG submission 165045) | Estuarine water microbial communities from San Francisco Bay, California, United States - C33_27D | ecosystem: Environmental > Aquatic > Marine > Unclassified | place: USA: California...
TGCTGCGAGTAACTTAGTTGGATATTGGCAGTGGGAAGGTAATGGTAACGCTACCGTATCAAATGATAACTTCACAATATCAGGTGGGTCAGCAATTGTAAATAAATAATATGAATTACTATATATTAACAGAAGAAGTATTTGAAACAATAGACAAAGATAATGTACATTTTATGCGTAAAAGTATAGATCGTACGGAAAGATTAGTTGCTACAACAGATTTAATAACTGATCGTGTTAGATCTTTTCAAACAATAGACACATGTTCTAGCTACACATTTACAAATCACACTGACTGGGTTGGTGATAATACTGGTATAGAGGTAGAAGAACTTGAGCAAGGAGGTTATATATCTGAAATAGATGATTAGTGTAATTATTCACTATTTTATGTGATATTATAACTAGATAAATAACAATAAATTAACTTAAATTAAATAAAATGGCAAAAAGAAAAACACCTAAGGTTAAAGACCTTAAAGTAAAAGCAGACAAATTAGAAGAACAAGAATTAGATAATCTACAGAGTTTAGTTAAAACCATAGATAATCTACACTTGAACATAGGTAGAACAAGAGCTGCAGAACACAGTATGCTACACACATTAGCTGGTAAACAAGACGAGGTAAAGCTTATGCAAGCTAATTTACAAGATAAATACGGAGACGCTGATATTGATGTAAGAACAGGGGAATTAAAATACAATGATGGACAAGCTGATTCGTAAAATATCTATAGGTAAAGATTATAAAAATGACGCCATGCACTATGCCGTTGGGCAAGAAGTGTATGGTGGTCATACTATCTGCGATATATTAGAAGAAGAAAGTAAGTATTCTATATTTATTAAAAAAGGCAGAGAAGTTATACCTTGGAAAGACTTTAACAAAAACATGGCTATATCCGTAGAGTATAATTTAGAGTATAAGTAATGCGAGGTATTTATACTTTTGTTGTAAAACCAAAAGGTGAAAGGTATAATAATATAAAAAAAGTTGGTGATAAAGAACTTATATTAAACACCGAAGTATCTCACTATCAATTTACAAACAGAGAAGCTATTGTAAAAGCTGTACCAATGGCTAAACTGACAGACATAAAGGTTGGAGACACAGTTATAGTTCATCACAATGTATTTAGAAGATGGCACAACCAATATGGTATTGAAAAAAATAGCGGAAGTTATTTTAATGAAGATGCTTATATATTAAACGAAGACCAAATATTTGCATATAATAATGGTAGTGGCTGGAAAGCTTTAGAAGGTTATTGCTTTATACAACCGTTAAAAGAAAATAACAAACTGCTTTATAAAGGTAGTGAAAAACTACAAGGTATTGTTGTTTACTCAGATGGTACTGTTGAAAAAAATAGTTTAGTGCAGTTTAAAGCTGTAGGTAAATATGAGTTTGTTATTGATGGCCAAAGGCTTTATAGAGTAAAATCAAATAAAATTATAATTAAATATGAATATCAAGGAGACGAAGAAGAATATAATCCAAGCTGGGCAAAGAGCAGTTGATGAATTAATCAAAGTTGCTAAAGAACCAATTGTAGACTCTGATGACGATATTAGTGCTGATAGATTAAAAAATGCTGCAGCAACTAAAAAGCTAGCTATATTTGATGCATTTGAAATACTTAACAGAATACAAGAAGAAGACAACTTGCTTCAAGGTAAAGAAACAGAACAAGACAAACCAAAGGTTTTTAAAGGGTTTGCAGAAGGAAGATCTAAATAATGTACGAGCAAAATTTATTTAAAGTAGTAGAACCTATAAAAAAAACTACTATAAACAGACTTAATAAAACTAAAAAGTGGAGATATGGTTACAATAAAGAACATGATATTGTGGTTATATCAAGAAATGGTCAAATTGGTGAAATACTTGAGATACAAAACTTTCAAATAGCATTACCAAAACAACCAAAAGATATATATGTTAACAAAGAAAAAAAGTGGAAACAGTTTGAATATCCAAAAGAATTAAAAAGGCTTAAAAATATATTTGACTGGAGAGCATATCCTGAAGAAAAAAAGTCACAATGGTTTGATTATATAGATGAAGAGTTTAACAGAAGAGATAATGGCTTTTGGTTTAATAACAACGGTATACCAACATATATAACAGGTACACACTACATGTATCTACAATGGAGTAAAATTGATGTAGGTGCACCAGACTTTAGAGAAGCTAATAGATTATTTTATATATTCTGGGAAGCTTGTAAAGCAGATAAAAGATGTTATGGTATGTGTTACCTTAAGAACAGACGATCTGGTTTTTCTTTTATGTCATCGGCTGAAACAGTTAACCAAGCTACAATATCAAGTGATGCAAGGTTTGGTATATTATCTAAAACAGGTGCAGATGCAAAGAAAATGTTTACAGACAAGGTGGTTCCAATTAGTATTAACTATCCGTTCTTTTTTAAACCGATTCAAGATGGTATGGACAGGCCTAAGTCTGAACTTGCTTATAGGGTTCCTGCAAGTAAGTTCACGCGTAAAAAAATTACTTCTAATGAAAAGCAGGAAGACTTGGCTGGACTTGACACTACTATTGATTGGAAAAATACAGGTGATAACAGTTATGATGGAGAAAAACTTCAGTTGCTAGTACATGATGAAAGTGGTAAATGGGAAAGACCTGATAATATATTAAACAACTGGCGAGTTACAAAAACGTGTTTAAGGTTAGGTAGTAGAATTATAGGTAAGTGTATGATGGGTTCAACATCAAACGCTTTAGACAAAGGAGGTGATAACTTTAAAAAACTATACAATGCATCAGACGTTACTAAACGAAACCGTAATGGACAAACAGCTTCTGGTTTATATTCTCTTTTTATCCCAATGGAGTGGAACTACGAAGGATTTATTGATGAACACGGATGTCCAGTCTTCGATAGTCCGGATCATGATGTCTTCGACCCACATGGGGAATTAATAGACGTAGGTGTTATAGAGAACTGGCAAAATGAAGCTGACGGTTTAAAAAACGATCAAGACGCTTTAAATGAATTTTACAGACAGTTTCCAAGAACTACTGAGCATGCATTTAGAGATGAAACTAAAAATAGTATATTTAACTTAGTTAAATTATACGAACAAATAGATTATAACGAAGAACTAGGAAGAACTTTAGGTTTGTCAACTGGTAGCTTTCAATGGGTAAATGGTGTTAAAGATACTCAAGTAATGTTTTATCCAGATCCAAAAGGTAGGTTTAAAGTTAGTTGGATTCCACCTCAACATCTTCAAAACAACGTTATAATTAAAAACGGAATAAAATATCCTGGTAACGAGCATGTTGGTGCTTTTGGTTGTGATAGTTACGATATATCAGGAACTGTAGATGGTAAAGGTTCTAAAGGTGCTTTACATGGTCTGACTAAGTATTCAATGGAAGACGCACCACCAAGTCAGTTTTTTTTAGAATATATAGCTAGACCACAAACAGCTGATATATTTTTTGAAGATGTATTGTGTGCGCTAGTATTTTATGGAATGCCAATGCTCGCTGAGAACAATAAGCCTCGTTTGTTGTATTATTTACGAAGAAGAGGTTATAGAGGTTACAGTATGAATAGGCCTGATAAAATATGGAATAAACTGTCTGTAACGGAAAAAGAAATAGGTGGTATACCTAACACCAGTGAAGACATAAAACAAGCTCACGCTGCAGCTATAGAGATGTATATACAAGAAAAAGTTGGAGAAATAGCTGAAGGCAAATACGGTTCAATGTATTTTAATCAAACATTAAATGATTGGGCTAAGTTTGACATAACCAAACGAACCAAATATGATGCATCGATAAGTAGTGGTTTAGCAATTATGGCATGTAATAGACATTTGTATAAGCCTAATCCTAAAATACAAAAAGCACCATTAAACATAAGTATCGCAAAGTATAACAATAAAGCAGGACATTCAAAAATAATTAAACAATAATATGGCAGAGTCTGTACATAAAAATTTTCCTTCTCAAGTTGTTAGTGATTTAGAAAAGATTACTAATAAGTATGGTTTAGAAGTGGGTAAGGCTATCGAATCAGAATGGTTTGATACCGCTGGCTCTCACAGATATTCTCATACTAATAGAAAATTTCATAACCTTAGGTTGTATGCGAGAGGTGAACAATCAATACAAAAATATAAAGATGAGTTATCTATTAACGGTGATTTATCTTATCTTAATTTAGACTGGACACCAGTACCAATTATACCTAAGTTTGTAGATATAGTTGTAAATGGTATGGCTGGTAGAACATATGATATAAAAGCATATTCACAAGACCCTTACGGTGTTGCTAAAAGAACAGAGTATATGGAGTCGATATTGAAAGATATGCGAACTAAAGAGTTTAACGATCAAGCTAAACAGCAGTTTAATATGGATCTTTACGAAAATGATCCAGAAACTTTACCAGAAACACAAGAAGAGTTAGGTTTGCATATGCAACTAACATACAAACAAGAGGTTGAATTAGCTAATGAGCAGGCTATAAATGTTTTAATGGACGGTAGTAAATATGACTTAACAAGAAGAAGATGTTTAGAAGATTTAACAGTATTAGGTATAGCAGCTACAAAAACAAGTTTTAATTGGTCAGAAGGTGCAAAAGTTGAGTATGTTGATCCTGCTAACTTAATTTATTCTTACACAGACTCACCTTATTTTGATGATATATACTATGTTGGTGAAGTGAAAGAAATACCTATAAATGAACTTGTAAAAGAGTTTCCTCACTTAACGCCAGAAGATTTAGATAATATAAAGAAAAGATACGTTAGAGAAAACCATACTAAATATCAAAGACACGGTAGTTCTGATAAAAACAAAGTATCTTTATTATATTTTAACTATAAAACGTACATGAATGATGTTTACAAGGTTAAAAAATTAAGTTCTGGAGCAGAAAAAGCAATAAAAAGAGATGATACTTTTAAACCACCTACTGATGCTTCTGATTATTCTAGAATATCAAAAGCTACAGAGTGTTTATTTGAAGGTGTAAAAATAGTAGGTACTGAGTATTTGCTAAAATGGCAAAAAGCTGACAACATGATGAGGGCTAAAAGTGATTTTAATAAAGTTAAAATGAATTACTCTATAGTTGCTCCAAAAATGTATAATGGTAAAATAGAATCTATAGTGAGTAGAGTAACTAGCTTTGCTGACATGATACAGCTTACACATTTAAAAATACAACAAGTGTTATCACGTATGGTGCCAGATGGTGTTTATTTAGACGTTGATGGTCTTGCTGAAGTTGATCTAGGTAATGGTACAAACTATAATCCGCAAGAAGCTTTAAATATGTTCTTCCAAACAGGTTCGATAATTGGTAGATCTTTTACGGGTGATGGTGACCAAAACCCAGGTAAAATACCTATACAAGAAATATCAAATGGACAAGGAGCTGGAGGTAAATTACAAGCGCTTATAGGTAACTATAACTACTACTTGCAGATGATTAGAGATGTAACCGGTTTAAATGAAGCTAGAGATGCTTCAACGCCAGATTCTAGATCATTAGTAGGTATACAAAAACTAGCCGCAGCAAATTCAAACGTAGCAACAAGACATATACTAGACGCATCGTTATTTTTAACTGTAGAAACCGCAGAAAAAATATCACTTAGAATATCTGATATTGTAGAATACTCACCAACAAAAGATGCTTTTATACAAGCTATAGGTGCGCATAACGTTGCTACATTAAAAGAAATGTCTGAATTACATTTGTATGACTTTGGTATATTTATAAGTTTACAACCTGACGAAGAAGAAAAGCAAGTGTTAGAAAACAATATACAAATGGCGTTACAGCAAAAGTTAATTGATTTAGACGATGCTATTGATTTACGTGAAATTAAAAACATTAAGATGGCAAACCAAATGTTAAAAATACGTAGAAAAAAGAAAGCTGATAAAGAACAAAAGCTAGCAGAGAAAAATATGCAAATGCAGTCGCAGACAAATCAACAAGCTGCACAAGCCGCTTCTCAAGCTAAAGTGCAAGAAAAACAAGCCAACGTACAATCTGATATAGAGCTTGAAAAAGCTAAAACAGAAATGAAAATACAATACCTAAAAGAAGAAGCTGCATTAAAAAGACAACTTATGGATCATGAGTTTGAAATTAATCAAAAGTTAAAAGGCATGGAATCAGATGCTAGAATGAAAGGTGATGCAATAAAAGAAGATCGTAAAGATCAAAGAGAGCAAAAGAAATTTGAATCAGCTGGTAATGACTCTATGGGTCAAGGTATAGATTCAAGTGGCTTAACAAGTAACTAATTATTTAATATTATTATATCATGGAAGAAAACAAAAAAGTAGTCGAAGAGGCTACACAAGAAACTGTAGAGCAAACTACAGAACCTCAAGTTGAAGAAAAACAAGAAGAGTCACCAATATCATATAACGAAGATGGTGATATAAAAATAGATTTATCAAAAATACCAAAAGAACCAAAACCAGAAGAAAATGAAACCACAGAAACAGAAGAAGTTGCAGAAGATAACACTGTCGACGAGGGAGTGGTTGGAGTCAATGAAGATGCCAATGCCCCAGAAGAACAAAAAGAAGTACAGCCGGAAACAGAAACACAGGAAGATGAATATATAGATGTTCCAGAAGGTGTTGAAAAATTAGTTCAGTTTATGAACGAAACCGGTGGAGATATAAATGATTACGTAAGACTGAATACAAACGTAGACGAAATGGACGATTCAGAAATATTAAGTGATTATTATAAAAAGACAAAACCTCATCTTAACGCAGAAGAAATTAACTTTATGTTAGAAGATAGATTTTCATACGATGAAGATACTGCGGAAGATAAAGAAATAAAAAGAAAAAAATTAGCCTTAAAAGAGCAAGTTGCTGAGGCTAAGTCCTACTTAGACGGGCAAAAGTCTAAATACTATGAAGAAGTTAAAGCTGGAAGTAAGCTCACTAACGAGCAACAAAAAGCAATTGATTTTTTTAATAGATATAGTCAGGAAGAAAAGCAAAATGAAGAAGTTGTAAAAAATCAACAACAAACATTTTTAAACAAAACAAATAAAGTTTTTGAAAACTTTGATGGGTTTGAGTTTAATGTGGGTGATAAAACGATTAAGTACAACGTTTCTGATGTAGATACTTTGAAAAACAAGCAGATCGATATTAACAATTTTGTTGGGAAGTTCCTAAACAAAGATTCAGTTATGGAAGATGCTGCTGGTTATCACAAAGGTCTATTTACCGCAATGAATCCTGACGCAATAGCTAAACATTTCTATGAACAAGGGCGAACAGATGCTGTAAAGCAAACAGTAGCCCAGTCTAAGAACATTAACACATCGAGAGAGTCTCATAAAGTTTATGAAGGTGAAGGAGGTATTAAGTTTAAAGTTTTAGGTGAAGGATCACATGATATGAAGCTAAGAATAAAAAAACGATAACTAAATATTAATTTAAACAATTTAAAATTATGGCTGTAACAGGTGTACCATCGGGCGGATATACTCCGGCACCGATGAAACAAACACTAGCGAGCGCGTACATTGATTTCGCAAACGCTGGAGCAAACAGTGCAAACTGGGCGCAACAATATTTACCAGATCTTATGGAAAAAGAAGCTGAGGTTTTTGGAAACAGAACTATCTCAGGATTTCTTTCACAAGTAGGAGCTGAAGAGTCTATGACTGCTGATCAAGTTATTTGGTCTGAGCAAGGTAGATTACATTTATCTTATAAATTAGTAACTGGTGCTAACAACGTTGGTTTATTAAGATTAACTATGACGAGCGCAACTGATGTTGATGGAGTTTCTGTTGGTAACTCAGGTCTTGATCACGGTATTCGTCCAGGTGATATGTTATTAGTATCTGATGCTAACACTACTATTAGAGTATTTGTAGATGCTGTAGCTACTACTGGTGTTGCAACTATCGACTGTGATAGATATGATGGTGATGCTACTGGTAATACTAATTTATCAGGTAACTTATCTATATTAGTTTATGGTTCTGAATACGTTAAAGGTGCTATTGGAAGAGCTGGTGCTAACAAACCACAGTTCAAATCTAGAACTAACAAGCCGATTATATTAAAAGACAAGTATGAGATCTCTGGATCTGACGCTTCTCAAATTGGTTGGGTTGAAGTTTCTGGTGAAGAAGGACAAAATGGTTACCTATGGTACTTAAAAGCTTCTGGTGATACTAAAGCTCGTTTCAACGATTACTTAGAAATGGCATTATGTGAATCAGTAAAAGCTACTACTATTGCTAACACTAACTCTACGATTACTGGAGCTGCTGGTGCAATTAATGGTACTGAAGGTTTATGGGAAGCATTAGAAACTAGAGGTAACATATCTAACGCTTTAGATGGAGCTTCTCCTTCTGCTGCTTTAAATGAGTTTGATGACATTATTGACGAGCTTGACGCTAACGGTGCAATTGAAGAAAACATGTTATTCTTAGACAGAAAGACTTCTTTATCTTTAGATGATATGTTAGCTGGTATTTCTGACGGTGCTCAAGGTGGTACTTCTTTTGGTGTATTTAACAACGAAGAAGATATGGCATTAAACTTAGGTTTCTCTGGTTTTAGACGTGGATCTTACGATTTCTACAAGTCTGATTTCAAATATCTAAATGACAAGTCTACAAGAGGATTAATTAACTCTACAGATTCAACTAACGCTATTCATGGTGTTATGATACCTGCAGGTGTATCTTCAGTTTATGACCAATCATTAGGAAGAAATCTAAAGAGACCTTTCTTACATGTAAGATATAGACAATCTAATATGGAAAGCAGAAAGTACAAAACTTGGACTACTGGTTCGGTTGGTGCTACTACTTCTGATTTAGATGCTATGGAGATGCATTTCTTATCTGAAAGATGTTTAGTTGTACAAGGAGCTAACAACTTTGTATTACTAAAAGGATAAGCAACACTTTTTAAAAGAACCGGGGCTTCGGCCTCGGTCCTTTTATTTTTTATTAACTTATATTATATTATATTATGGCAAAAAAACAAGAAACAGAGGTGGCTGTAGAAACTCCAGTAATGGAAGTACCACCGGTTGTAAACCAACCAAAAAGAAAAGAACCAACTACTAAAGTAACTGAAGATGGTTGGGAAATAAAAGACAGACGTTACGTATTGTCTAATAATAAAACTCCGTTGTCATACTCAATGAGAACAAAAGAGCTTTACTATTATGACGAAGAAAAAGGTTATGAAAGAGAGATTCAGTATACTGAAAATCAAAACACACCTTTTGTTGAAGAATTTAAAGGACAAGTTAGACCTGGTAGAATAGTTTTTAGAGATGGCGTTATGTTTGTACCAAAAGAAAAAGTAAACTTGCAAAAGTTTTTATCTATTTACCACCCACAAGCTGGTAAAACTTGGTACGAAGTTAAACCTGTTCAAAAAGCAACAACAGAGTTAGAAACTTTAAATTTAGAAGTTGATGCGATGATAGCTGCTAGAGAATTAGATATTGATATGATCGAAGCAATAATGAGAGTAGAAGTTGGCTCTGCGGTATCTAAGATGACTTCTAAGGAGCTTAAACGAGATGTACTCGTATTAGCTAAACAACGACCTGTTTTGTTCTTAGAGCTATGTGCTGATGAAAATATTCATCTTAGAAATATTGGTATAAAAGCCGTAGAAAGAAACGTTATACATTTATCTGATGACCAAAGAACATTTACTTGGGCTTCAACAAAAAGAAAGTTAATGAACGTTCCTTATAACGAACACCCATATTCAGCTTTAGCTGCTTGGTTTAAGACTGATGAAGGTATGTCAGTTTTACAATCAATTGAAAAACAATTAAAGTAAAAACCTTGTAGGAGCAGTCGCTCTTCGGGGCGATTGCAAACTACAAAATTAAAAATACATGGCGAATTTAAGCATAAATATAGATACAGTATACCAAAGAGTGTTAGCATTGGCTAACAAAGAACAAAGAGGCTATATCACGCCACAAGAATTTAACTTGCATGCTAATCAAGCTCAGATGGATATATTTGAGCAATACTTTTATGATTTAGCAGCAAAAACAGCTCAAGCACAAAGGTCTAACGACCCTCAAAACCCAGGTGTAAACAACGCTTTAACCCCTGACTTTGGAGATAGCGTTAATATACTTAGAGAAAAACTATCTATATATAAAGGAACAGACGTTGCTTTAACATATGTAGCTGCAAACAAATCTTATGTTTTACCAGCGTTAACAGCTAGCACAATATATAGAACTGGACGATTGTACTATTCTGGTACAGACGGATCGTCAATCCCAATAAAACTTATTGAACAAACAGACATACAGTCTATACACGATATGTACCGAGCTAAAAGCAATAGTAGGTGGCATATAGCTGATGATCCTGACTTTTTTTATACTGAGAATCTTGATGGTAGTTTCACGCTGTATAAAGAGGACACTAGCCCACCTACTCCAGTACAAACAGCTAGTCAATTAAAAGTTGAGGTTATAGCAACAGTACCACCAACAGTTAAGTGGGGTTATGTAGTTGTAAATGAAAAAGCATTATATGATGCTACAACTTCTGTAAACTTTACTATGCACAGATCTGAAGAAACTAATTTAGTAATAAAAATATTAGAACTAGCTGGTATAACAATTAACAAACCGGGATTAGTACAAATAGCTTCAAATGAAGAACAGCAAAATGATGTACAAACAAAATAATAAGACATGCCAAATAACTTAATAACATTAACACATAATCAATACTATTCTGGAACTAGCGGTGCTCAGCTTGATGGTGATGGCGTTCAGGGTAGTTATCAGTTTATAAAGGTAACTGATTTGATAAACGATATAATGGCTACTTACTGTCAGCTAGATAAAATGCTAGAAGGCACTAGACTTTCAGATGTTACATATCACACTCATAGAGCTGTGCAAGAGTTAAGCTTTGACACGTTCAGATCAACTAGAGATATGGAAATAGAAATACCACCATCTTTAGTAATGGCTTTACCACATGATTTTGTTGGTTATACAAAACTTGTTTGGAAAGATGACAGCGGTGTAGAGCACACTATAATGCCTACAAGATTAACAAGTAATCCAGACGCATACTTACAAGACTCTAACTATAGAATTACTTTTGACGGTTCCACTAATGAATCTTTGTTAGCAAGTGATTCAGATACTTGGGATGCTTTCAAAACTGCTTCTAGCCAAAATGTTGTACAAAATAATTCCTCAAGATTTGATGATACTGATATTTACGATGATGTTACAGGTAAAAAATTTGGTGGTTCACCAGAGCACATGAATATAAACGGAACTTTTTACATTGATTATTCAAGAGGAAGAATACATTTTAGCGGTAATTTAGTTGGAAAAACTGTGACCTTAAAGTATATAAGCGATGGAGTTGGAACATTACAATCTCATACAGGTGTTTTTGAGTCAACACCAAACGTACAAGATGATTTTATAGTTCACAAATTTGCTCAAGAAGCTTGTATAAAACATGTTTTATATGCGTGTATGCAAGGTAGAAAAAATGTAGATTACAATATGTTGCAAATGCTTAAGAAAGAAAAATTTGCAGAAACTAGAAAAGCAAAAATAAGATTATCAAATATAAAAATTGAAGAGATTACTCAAGTATTAAGAGGCAAATCTAAATGGATTAAACACTAAAATATCGCATGGCTGAAATCAAAAGAAATTTTTCTGGAGCAAAAATGAATAAAGATATGGACGAGAGGGTTTTGCCTCCTGGTCAATATCGTGATGCTTTAAATATTCAAATATCTACATCAGAAGGAAGTGATGTTGGGGCTTTACAGACTTTACTTGGTAATACAGAGCTAAGTAGCAATATTGTTCCTGATGATTATTGTACTTGTGTTGGCGCTATGCCTTTGCCTGAAAAAGATTTAATATACTATTTTGTAGCTGGTGGTGGTCATAGATATTACAGACCTTTAATTAGAAAAGATTATATAATAGAATATAATACAGTGTCTAATACTTTTAGATATGTTTTTGTAGATATATATAATGTACAAGAACAACAAGTTGGTGCAAATACTGCTGATAAATTTTTTGTTATAAGTGATAATGGTAGTGCAACAAATACAACTGGTGTTAGAGTTGGAATGCATATAACAGGTACGTTTGATGATGGTAGTACAACTACAACACTAACTTTAGCTGACAATGTTTTAGTAACAGACTTAATTAAAGTTTCTAATGGGTGGAGAGTTTATCACGATTACCAGTGGGATAACGGTTCTAATGGTGCTGCTATACCTGTAGGTAGTGGTCAAAACATTTATTTTCAATCAGAGTTTGCGGAAAGAGTTTTAAAGTTTAATGCTATAAGTAAAATAAACAATATTAATCATTTAGATGGTATGTTGTTTTGGACAGACGGAGTAACAGAACCTAAAAAAATACATATTGAAAGAAGTTTAAAAGGTACTGGTGGCACGCTGCAAGTTGTTGGCTGGGACGATAATAATTTTGGTAGTCATTCTAGTAACACAGGAAATCTTTTAGCACCTAGCATTCCATTTCCATTTGGTGATAATGCTAACTTTCACACGAGAAATGTTATATTAAACCCGAATACAGGTGCTTACCAAACTTGTTTGAACAGAACAAACGTAAGGCCTGAGTGGGCAAGAACACAAGATATAACAGTAATAAAAAAATCCCCTAAGTTTCCTTTAGAGTTAAGAATGCTAGAAGCTAGTGTTGATAGAGTTCCAGACTCAACAGTGTCAGTGCCAGAACCAGCAGCAAATGCAACTTTTGCAGATTCAGCATCATCGGTAAGTTGGGCTGATTCTAATGGTGAGGCATATGAAGAAGGTTTTGAAGTTACTGGTTTTACATTTAACAATCCTGTAGATTTTAGAATTGGTGACGTATTACTTTTTACAGACTCAACTAGCGTGCCTGTAGACTTTGATGAAGATGAAGTTTTAGTTAGAGTTAAGGTTATTGATGCACCGACAGGTATGCCTAACAATGGTGGGGATGTTGGTCCTTACTCGTTAGAGGTTATAAGTATTGCTGAAAATATATCAACAACTCCTACTATATGGAGATGTAGATTAGACGCACCACCACCTTTATTTGAGTTTAAATTTCCTAGGTTTTCTTATAGATGGAAATATACTGACGGTGAATATTCTACATTTGCACCTTGGACACAAGTAGCTTTTATACCTGGTGGGTTTGACTACGTTTGCAACAAAGGTTATAACCTTGGTATGACTAATAAAATGAAAAGTTTAAGATTAAAAAATTACTTTTCAGAATCTCACATGGTGCCAAATGATGTTATACAAGTAGATTTACTATATAAAGAAGATGGTAAAAACGAAATATACACTGTAAAAGAAATAACAAAAAAAGATGGTGCTCCACAATGGCCTGATACTGCAGAAAGCCAATACAATAGAGGTCAATATGATTTGACTTCAGAAATGATACATGCTATACTTCCATCTAACCAACTGTTAAGACCTTGGGATAATGTTCCAAAAAGTGCAAAAACTCAAGAGATAACATCTAACAGGTTAATATATGGAAACTACAAACAGAACTACGAGTTAGCACAAGACTTAAAATTAGATATAGGTTTTGATCACTCTTATAAAGGCGTAACATCAAAGTCTTGTAAAACATTAAGAAATTATCAAGTTGGTGTTGTGTTTTGTGATACTTATGGCAGAGAAACTCCAGTACAAATACCAACAAAAAGTAGTAGTATTTCTTTAGATAAAAAATGGTCTACTTATCAAAACTTATTAAAGGTTAGGGTAAACTCTTCTTCATCAATACCTAGCTGGGCAGAGTATATGAAGTTTTATGTTAAAGAATCTTCTAATGAATATTACAACTTAGCTATGGACCGTTGGTACGATGCTGAAGATGGTAATATTTGGATTAGTTTTCCTTCTGCAGAAAGAAATAAAGTGCAAGAAGATACGTTTTTAATACTTAAAAAACAACATGATAGTGATACTGCCGTTTTAGAAAAAGCTAGATATAAAGTTATAGCAGTATCTGAAGATGCACCACTATATGTTAAAACAACTAAAAGAGTACACGGTTCTGTTCAAACTAACGTTCAAGGCACTGCAGCTGCCACTACCTTTCCAACAGCAAATGAAATATTAGTAAGCACTGGCCAGTCTGGTACTGGTTGGAACGCTGTTTTTGGATCAACTTGGATGACGGATGTTTATTCTAAAACCGCTAGAGGTAGCATGCAAGTTCGTCTTACAGGAACGTTTAACAATGACACGATTGCAACTGAGTGGGTAAGTTTAGTTTCTATTAGACAAGTTAGCACTAACCACGTTATTCGATTAGCATCTCCACTTGGCGATGATGCTCAAATGAATCAATTTGATGGAAGTAGTTCAAATAGTGGTGCTGGTAATATAATAAACCCAGCTGGTTTAGGTACCAACTCATCATTCCCTACATACAGGTTAGAAGTAAGAGAAAATGTTATAGAAAACAAAGCGGAGTACGACGGAAGATTTTTTGTAAAAATATATAGAGATCAAGTATTAGAGGATAATGTTTTAGTAAATGCAGCCGAACCTTCAACAGCGTTTAACATTGTTAGTAGTCACCCAACACGTCTTATTGCTGGTATTGGTGATAATGGTGATAGAAAACACCCTTCTTTACCAACTAACACAAGTGGTAATGCTGGAATATCTTACGCTAGATCTGGTAGTAATGCTTTTAGCTGGGACACTAATGCTAATTATTACGGAATGAGTGATAGTTTTAATGCTAGCTACCAAATGGGTCACTCTGACGCTAAAGCTAGAACTAAAGATTATTGGCAAAACATGCCTGCACACGGTGAATGGTTTATCGACGCTTGTGGACATGGTAATGGTCCAAACTTTACTAGCGGTAGTGGTTTTCACCCTAACAGCGAAACCAATAACAATGGTGTACACCCTTCTCACTCAGATATAAATGGTACTGGTAGAGGCGGTATAAGACATTATTCAGATCGTACTAGAATATACTGGGGAATAAGAAGACACGGTAGTAGTGTTAGCGACTTAGGTAGTCAAAACGCTGCGGATTTTTATCAAGCAATGAGAGCTGCTGGTACACTTTTTAGATGGAGAAATGATCCAAATAGAGTTGTATATAGGGTTTTAGGAAGTGTAGGCCATAGAAATATAAACAATTACCAGCAAGGAAGCTACAGTGCAGGATCTAGAAAAAGAAGACAATTTGTTCAAGACATTGTTATTAATGAAACTGGTTTACCTATGGATGTTGCCGCTTGGGATCCAATGAGTGCTGTTATGCATGACGGTTATAGTTCTACGGTTATTGATATTGTATCTCCCGATACTACTTTTGGCTCTGACTCAAGTGAGTTTTCTACTGAAAGTCCTGCTATATGGGAAACTGAACCAAAAGAAAATGTAGATGTAGATATTTATTATGAAGCTTCTGGTGCAATACCATTAAATGTAACACACAGAAACAATGAGTTGTTAATACCTTTGTTTTCAACTTTTGAAACAAGAGACGATAGTGGTCTTTGGCATGAAGACGCTGATGGGGAAAGACAGGTTTATAAAATAACAGCTGTTAACCAGCCTTCAGACCAAGACTTAACAAAAATAACGGTATCACCACCTTTAGTAGGAACTTTAGACCATGATCAGTATATTAAAATATATAAGTATGATGGTAGTTATTCTGTTTTATATGTATCTAAATCAACAGCAAATCCTTATGCAATTGGTGATCAAGTTATTGAAGTTGTAACAGGTAAAACACCTACTAACAAACGAGCTCCATTTGGTTATCAACCTTGGAGAGCACCTCATCACCAACCACAATATTTAGGTTGGCATAACTGTTACTCATTTGCAAATGGTGTAGAGTCTGACAGAATTAGAGATGATTATAATGCAAACACTATTGCTAATGGAGTTAAAGCGTCGACAGTTCTAGCGACGCCTTATGCTGAAGAACATAGAAGTAGTGGTTTGATATGGTCAGGTATATTTAATTCAACAAGCGGTGTTAATAATTTAAACCAATTCATACAGGCAGAACCTATAACTAAAGATCTTAGCCCTAGACATGGTTCAATACAAAAACTTGTTAGTAGAGATACAGATACTTTTGCTTTTTGTGAAGATAAGGTTTTGAGAATGTTAACAAATAAAGACGCTTTGTTTAATGCTGATGGCAACTCAAACGTAACATCTACAAACAATGTTATTGGGCAAGCAACTCCTATAAATGGTGATTATGGAATATCAACAAATCCAGAATCTTTAGCGGTAACACCTTTTGGTATGTATTGGGCAGATCAAATGAGAGGTCAAGTGTTGGTTTTAGAAGGAGGTATGTCTATAAAAAGTATATCTGACATAGGTATGAAAGATTATTTTAATGATAATCTTGAAAATTTATCAGAATTAATAGGTACTTATGATGAAAAGAAAAATGAATATAACTTAACCTTAGCTAATAGAATAAGTAGACATCAGCTTAGACCAAAAACTACAACAATTAGTTATAATGAAATAACAAGTGGTTGGACGAGTTTTAAATCTTTTGGCCCAGAAGCTGGTGTTAGTTTAAATAATCAGTATTACACATTTAAAGAAGGTAGTATATGGAAACACCACACTAATGCCCTTGCAAATAATTTTTATGGCACTCAGTATTATTCTGACTTTACATTAATATTTAATGATCAACCTGGTTCTGTAAAAAGCTTTAACACTATAAATTATGAGGGTACTCAAGCTAGAATAACAGCTAACTTAGGAGACTCGCAATACTATAACTTAGTAGCTAAAAGTGGTTGGTACGTTGACAACATGCATACTGACTTGCAGGAAATTGACGATGTAGAGTTTAAGGATAAAGAAGGTAAATGGTTTGGTGTTTTAAGAGGCACTGCTACTGAATTAAGTAATTTAGATGAAAAAGAATTTTCTGTACAAGGTTTAGGTAGTGCAAGTAATGTTACTAACACTGGTACTCCCGCAACACAATATAAAATAGAAGTTCACGCCCACCCTTCAAACGCTGCAGGAAGTGTAAACTGGGATTCAAGCGGTGCTGACGCTGATTTTAAATATATTTCGTACAATACTTGGCCAGCTGCAGCTGGTTCAACTGTTACACAAGCTAATGGTACTGAAAACGCTTCAAGCACTTATATTGACAATTTAACTTATGACTCTGTAAGTGGTCTTTACACTTACTCAGGCTTAGATTTAGATGCTGCAGATTTTAGTGTGCCTGGTGGCACAGTCACAACAAGTGGTAGTGGTAACTCAACTGTTTATATTCATACAGCTGCTGGTGGTTGGAATGCTGACGCTGGTATTACTAAGGTGGAATTTACAAACCAAGGTATTGCAAAAGATCCAGCCAACGTTGTAGAAGCTAAAGCTTATTACTCATCTTTTACAATGCCTAGTAGTGATTACAACTTACACTTTGACATTGATGTAGCTGCAACTCCTACTAATGGTAAAATACAAAGAGATGCTTGCTTGTATGTTAGTTATGAAGAACACGCTTCTGATAATGTTGTTATAGTACCTAGCTCACCAGTAACTAATATATCTAGAACTGATAACGTTGTGTTTCTTCCAGGTGCAACAAACACATCTTCAGACAAATGGTCTGGCGTTGTTACTCAAGGTTCTCCAACTAAAATAGCTGAATACACAATAACAGCTAGCTCTAATTACTACTTATCTGTACAATCAGGTGGTGGTGGAGTAGATGTTGCTTGGAATAGTAGATTAGCAAACGCGGCTTGGGAACCTTATTATAGCTGGAACGTTGTAGATACATATTACACTTCAACTGGTAACACCACGTTAATAGAAAAATCGGTTATAGAAATATATTACACACCACCAGAAAATGTGTTTGGGTTAGATCCTGACCCACCATCACCAGAAGGAGGTTTTTGTGCATGGCTTCATGACATTAGATTTTCTTATTTAGCTAGAAGCTTGACCACTAACAACAAAATAAAAAGAGTTACTAACATTTCTACAGATAAAGCTGTTGTTGGTCCTGGAGATACTGTTCTTTTACAATATGACAGTACTGGTTACACAATTCCAACCGATGTTAATGGCTTTGCTTACTGTATGATCGTAAAGTTAAATACAGCTGAAAATGGTATAACACATGCTTATAGATGGGACACGCAAGCTTGGGTCGCAACAACAGATCTAAACGGCAACACTGGTCCGCACGGTATTGGTAATTATACTACTGGAGCAGTAGCTAGTACTCCTCCATTTACAACACCAGCTACACAGGGCCAAATAAGAAACAACTATAGACTTGCTATGAACTTTCATATTGTCCCGCCACTTAATGGTACTGTTTTTCAACCTATAACAATGCCTCTTGATGCTAGTGGATTTGCTGTTGGAAAATATTGTACGTTCATGGAGGGTGGTGATTTTACAGGAACAGCAAACAACATAGCTTTAGATGCTGCTGTACCAACAAATATAAATACTAATGTCGGTAGTAGTTGGGAAGTTATCGGTAACACTGGAGCAAATATAATAAACGGAAGTATGTCAAATGTAACCTCCGCGGGAAGTAACGTTGCTATAACATCCGGAAGAAGCCTTACAGCTATTAGTGCTTCACAAGAATTAGACTTTAACTTTACATTTACATACGCAAGAACTGGTAGTAGAGTTTTAACTTTAGTTAGACAACCTAGTGGTACAGATTTTACAGGCCACGATATTGAACATAACGCTTCAGCTTCAAATGCCGGTACAATTATAAACATGGCAGATACTACTGGAATTAAAGTTGGAATGTATGTTGAAGATGTTGCTTTTACAAACAACGAAAGCTCTAACAACTTATTTAAAACTGGAACATCAATAGTTACTGCTGTTGGTGTAAACGACTCTGTTACACTTAACAATGCTCATACTGGTATAGCTGGAGGCACGGCATTAAGATTTTTTAGTGACTGGCAATATGATTTTATAGGTGTTAAAGCAACTACAGACAATGATGTTACAACACAAGTAACTGTTACTGGAACTGTAAGAGTAAGACAGTATGGTAAAGCTACGCCAAGTGGAGACATAACATTACAACCTAGTAACTTTATAACAACAACATAATATGCCAACAACAATAACATTTACTAATCCTTTAAACGTTTCTTTACAAATAGGCGACACAGCTTATTATGTTCCAACTGGTAATTCAGGTGGGTTTAAAATAAACTCGTCTAGTGTAGTAGAGATAGGTGTTGTAACTGCTATAAACCAAAGTACAAACGTTATAACAATACAAACCCAAATAAACAACCCACCAAGTGGTGCGTTTATATTGTTTAGCAAAGACAACAAGGCAAATTTAAGTTCAGCGCTAGGTTATTTTGCTGAAGTTAAGTTTAGAAATAGCTCTACGGTAACTTCTGAGCTGTTTAGTGTTGGTATGGACATATTTGAAAGTAGTAAATAACGCGAAAAAAGTGTGATTATTTAAGTATAATTAAATTAAATATGAATAAAGATATTAAATTATCTTCACGAGAGAAAATCTTAGATTTTCAAAAGGTATTAATATCTGAATCTGATGGGGTAAATGTTGTTACACATCAAGACTCAGATTTATTTCCACTTAAACACACCTTTGCAGATGGTATATATGTTAGACAAATGTCTATGAAACCTGGATCAGTTGTTGTTGGTGCAATACACAAACATTTACATGTTTGGTTTTTATTAACCGGACACATTTCAGTTGCAACAGAAGACACTACAGAAGATTACATCGCGCCTTGTTATGTTGTTGCTACTCCAGGAACAAAAAGAGTTATATATGCAAATGAGGAAAGTATATTTGTAAACATACATAAAAACCCTACAAACTCCCAAGACATAAGTTGGTTAGAAAAAGAGATTGTAGCAAAAGATTTTAAAGAATATGAAGAATACATTAATAAAAATAAATAAGATATGAGTTTTTTACTAGTAGGTGCGGCTGCGGTTGGCGCTGGTGCTGGTATAGCTAAAGCTATCGGTGGTTCTAAAAGAAGAAAAGCCGCTGAAGCAGAAGCTCAAGCAGCTAAAGCTGAAATAGATCAAAGAAAATCACAGTTTGCTCAACTTGACACTAGCAATCCTTTTGCCAACATGGAGAACAAAATGGAAGACCTGTCAGTCAATACACAGGAAGCTGAGTTCATGAAAGCACAACAACAGCAAAACCAAGCAAACATACTTAATCAATTAAAAGGATCTGCAGGTAGCTCTGGTATAGCTGGCTTAGCACAGACGCTAGCTAACCAAGGTTCTATGGACGCGCAAAAAGCATCTATATCTATAGGTAAACAAGAAGCTAACAACCAAATGATGGAGCGTCAAGCTGCTTCACAAATACAAGGGCAAGAAAGACAGGGTGAAATTATGTCTAGAGACATGGAAAGAAACAAAGTGTCAAACCTTATGGCTATGGCTAGTGCTGATCTTGAGGCTGCAAACATGAAAGAGCAAGCGGCTAACGATCAAATGTGGGGTGGTATAACTGATGTTGCAGGCTCTGTATCTAGCTTAGTAAACCCAGCAAGCCCAACAACAATGAAATCACCTTTAAAAGCAGTTGATACTGGTTTAATACAATCTTATAGAGCTGGTGCATTATCTGGTGTAGATAGAAAAGCTGGAACTAGAGCTGATGGCATTTCTAAAGTAGTTAAAGATTTTGCTACAGACTTAAAAGCAAAAAAAGAAGAAATAAAAAAAGAAAATGCTATTGCTAAAAAAGAAGGTCAAGAGCTTTCTCAAGGTGTTTTAGATACCGCTGGCGCTTTAGGTGATAATGTTTTTGACGCGTTTAGCGTTAACATAAAAGATTATCAATCTCAGTTTGATCAAGCTGTTTTAGATGGCGACAAAGATTTACAAGCAAAACTAAAAGGTAATATGAATAACTTTGCTGCAGAAGCTGCTAACTTGAAAGATTTACGCATGGATATTGCAAAAACTTTCGATACTAAAAGTGCAGACGGATCAGCTTCACCTAATTTAATTAAAAATTTAGACGCCGAGAGTCAAGGTGTTTTAAAAGCAATGCTAGACCCAAGTGCTAAAGTAGGTTCAAAAATGGTTGATGGTAAAGTTGTAACAACATTTGAATACAACGGTAAAGAATATACTAGGTCTGAAATAGAGCAAAAGTTATATGATTCAAGAGAAGACGTTGTATCTATAAACAATGTTCAAAAAATTAGAGAAGGAATAAAGAACAAAGCTTTAGAAGATGTTGCTATTAGTGCTGGTGATACAGATTACAAACAAGACTTTGATAAAGAAAATACTAAAAATCAAGTTACAAAAACATTAAGAGATGGTAACTTGGTTTCTTTAATGAACGACGATGTGCTTGGTAATGGTAGAAGTTTTCTAGACGATCTAGCAACCTCACCTCAATTAAACAATATATCTTACCAGTCTTTAGGTTTAAAAGCACCAGCCGGAGACGATGGTAATTTAAGTCCAGAAGAGTATGAAAAATTAAGTCCAGCTGATAAAGAAAAACTAATGGACGCTTTAACAAATAGAGAAAACGATAACTTTAATGAAGATGCGCTTGTTGATTTAATGGCTGATTACATTACACAAGACATCGAAAACAATTATAAAAAAATGATTGGTAGAGGTGTAGCTGCTGAAGACAAATCATTAGGTTATGCACAAAATGTACCAACCGTAGATGGTAAAGTTGATTATACTTCTATCTTAAACGAAATTAATAAAGAAAACAGCTAGTAAATGAAATTTGAATTAACTGATCAGCATAAAGCTGAAATGCAAAAAATAAACGACCACTTGTATGAAAAGAGGGTTCCTGGCGCTACTATACGTAAAACTTTAGACGAGTACGTAATAGACAAAAACAACGCGTGGGTTGCTGATCAGAATGCTTTAATTAAAAAACAAATTGAAGCTGATAGAAAATATAATGAAGCTATTCAAAAAGAGAGAGAAGAAGCTGAGAAAAAGAGACAAGCAAGGGTAGACAGCGCAAAAGGTCTAGGTAAAGAAGCAATGATTGCTGGAGAGCAAGTTGATGGCGATTTAGCAAAATTAGCTTTTGATGAAGGTAACTTTAAACCTTTTTTAGATAAAAACTCAGGTGAGCTTGTTGATTGGTTTGAAAAAAATTATTCTGGTCTTTTTGAAGGTGATTCAAAAGTTCAAATGCAAGCTCAGTCTGGTGAAATTGTTTTTACTATAGATGGTAAAGAAATAGAAATAGATTTAGATCCTGATATGTTTGATAATCCGGAGCTTTTTCTTAGCAATAAAAACGTAGACAAAGAGCTTCAAAAAGAATTAGGTTTAACCGGTCCAGAGATGCTAAACTATCAAAAGTGGATGCAGGTTAAAGAGTTAATGGATAACAGAACAGCTAATCAAGAAGAAATAGCCACAAGAGAGTATGGCTACAACTTACTAACTGGTGTAAAAGGTGATACTGATAAAGGTGGTGGTTTAATTACTGCTTTTGAAAAAGATGACTTAAATGGTGCTAACAACTTTTACCAAAACAATGGTGTTAACGTTTCGATACAAGCTGATGCAAGTGCTGGCAAGGGCAATGTAAATGGTTATTCTGTAACAAGAGACGGTGAGGTTGTGTTTAAAGGTAGTCCAGCTGAAGTAAAAAACTTTCTTGCAGATAAAAATACTTTTACAGATGATGAGAAAGATAAAATGGATAACGCTAAAGCTAACATAGCTAAGCGTGAAGCTGAGGCATATAAAAAAATACAAGAAAACAATGCGGCTATAGCAACAAGAGACGATGCTATCCTAGATTACGCAAAATCCCCAAGATCAAAAACAGACTTAAAAATTGTAACAGACGGTATGTCTGAAGAAGGTTATTCTATACTTGAAAAACACCTTAACACTGAAATAAAAGAAGAGAGACTTACGCAAGCTGGACCTAGAAAAGTTAGAATACCAGTTACTGTTGATGGTTGGGAAAAAACAAGATATGAAACTGTATTTAACGATGAAATACGAGAGCAATTGTCTGACGAAGATAAACTTATATTTGATCAAGCAAAAGAAAGAAGAGACAAACAAGCTGAAGGTTCAATAGACGAGCAACATCAGTTTAACTTAAAAAAATCTTGGGACGTATTATATAACAAACAAAACAGAGAAGGTGAACGTGATGTAGAAACTAATTGGTGGGCTGAAAGCAGAAAGTTTGATTTATACAAGCAGGGCGAACTAAGAAAACAAGCTGCAACTAAAATTGATGATAAGTACGTAGATAATCAGAAAAAAGTAGTTCAACAGTTAAAAAGAGCTAGAACAAATGCTCAAAAAGATGGTGTTGGAGTTGAAATGAAAAGATTAAAAGATGGTACTGTTGTATATGAAGCTTTTGCTAATAACCCAAACAATCCCGCTTTAAAATACCATCAAGAAAAGTTTAATGATATAGCTTCTAACGAGGCTATGTACAGTGACTTACATTTGCAAGAAAGAAAAGTATGGTCTAAAGAGTACATGACTTTCATGAAAGATAATCAAGATGACCAGCGTATAAACAAAATATTAACTAGAGAGAATGATCTTTCAAATATATTGTTAAACGAGTGGAGTAGTGGTTGGGAAAACATAGGTTATAGTATACCAGCTTTGTTTGGTAATAAAAATGCTATAACGATGCAAGCTAGTAGGTTAAATGGTAAAGAGTATTATGAGCAAGCTATGGATTACAAGACCGCTAAAGCAAGTGGTCAATTACGTAGACAAGGTCTTATAACTTTAGCTCAACAAGCACCAAATGTTTTATTAGCTGTGGCAACTCAAGGCGCTGCTGGTTTGGCGCTTGGTAGCGCTGCAGGTGCAACTACTATAGCTAGTGCTTTAACAGCAACTGCTTTTGGTGTTAATGCTGGTGGTAGTAAAAGAGCTGATTTAACTATACAACAAAACGCTGCTGAAAGTGCTAAAGAAGCAAGAGAAGAATTAATAGCAAATAAAGCTAACATATCACCTGAAGACTATTACAACAAAATGGCTTCGCTAGAACAAACAATTGCTCTTGGTGATATGACAGATAATCAAATAATAATGCAAGCATTAGCTAGTGGTTGTATTGAAGGTGGTATTGCTTTTGCTTTAGGTACAATACCTAACACTGCGAGCGCAGCCAGAGGTTTAATTGGTAGTAGTGCTGCTACTGACATAACAAAAGCTGTAACGCTTGGCAATACTGCTTACATTATGAACTCGCTTGGTGCTATGGCAACTAGAACAGCTGGTGAGGTTGTAGAAGAACTTGCTATACATTTTGGTGATGCTGCGTCTGAAGCTTTAATATTAAATAGAGATTTTGAATATGAAGGTTGGGAAGATGTAATTTTTAGTTCTATAATAACTGGTGGTACAATGAATGTACCTGGTGTTGCGGTACCAGCTATACATAAAAGATTTTTTAATGCTGACATAAATAATGCTAGAGCTAAGTATCAAAACTCTAAAAATAGAATGGAAGATTTATCTATGAAAATAGCTAGATCAACTGATGAGGTACAAAAAAATCTTTATAGAGAAGCTCTTGTTGTTGAATCAAACAAACAAGCTAGATTAACAAGTCAAAACGAAATTGCTACGTTGTTACTTGGAGGTAAAAAAATGAGCTCGTTAATGCGTAATGGTTACGTGTTAGATGGTATATATGCTGAAGCTGGTGTGATCGAAGGTGATAGTTACCAGATAAGAGAACAAAAAGTAAAACAACATGTGGAAAGTTTAGACGGTGAAAATAAAAAAGATTACGAAACTAGACTTAAAGACGCTTTAGATAATGACAAAAACATACTGGGTTCTATTGACTATACTGAAGGCTGGAAAGCTTGGGGACCAAGAGGTGAGGCTGTTCATGAAAACTTTTTAAAGACAGACTCTCGTTATAAAAAACTTTCTGATCAAGATAAAACATTAATGGTGCATGAAGCTATAAAAGCTGACATGAATAAAACATTAATAAATAGAGCTAAGAAAACTCCTGGTATAACAGAGATGATAGAGAATGATGTCTACGGTATGCCTTTTTCAATGGCTAAAAACAAGCAAGGAAAGAAAAGACAAAGAAGAGCTAAAAAAGCAGAAGATGCAGCTTATTTAAGAGCAGGTAGAGTGTTTGCCGCGATGACTGGTAATGCTATAGCTAAAAATACAGACCAACAAATTAATGCTGAAAAAATATTTGATTCTCAAAAAGGAGCTCCAAGAGTTGTTCAGGTAAGTGATAAAGGTTTTGAGTATGACATACGTAAGCTTGCGGCTGAAGAAAAGCTTAGTGAAGCAGAAATGTTAAACTTAGAAAGATTAATTGAAGAAGTTAGATCTGGAGAAACTAATGGTGCTTATTTAAACGGGCCAAACATATTGATAGCTGCAGATGCTTCGCAAGCTACTAAATTATTAAATCAAGAAAACCCAGCTTTTGAAGTTGGTACTGTATGGGCTCATGAAACTAGGCACGCTGCAGACACAAAAGCTTTTACACCACAAGAATTAGGTGTGTATACTCAAAACCTAGCTTTATGGATTAAAGAAAATGCACCACACATATATGCTCAAGCAATGTCAAGATTTGATAACATTGGTGCTGTAGATCCAAATATTAATTGGTTAGAGCAAGACACCGCTTTTCACATGGAGTTTGGTACTTACGTTGAAGATGCTATCGACACGGAAGGTGGTACTATAAACAACGGTATTGTACAGAAAAAGCTTGCTAAAGTAAAACCAACTATTGGTAAAAGAGCTAGAGCTTTAGTAAATGCAGATTTTGCTATAGACACTCCTGAAGCCGCTGCATACTATTTTAATGACTTTAGAAAAAACTTTCAGAAAGGTAAAGAAAGCCCAATGGCTAGAGCTAGAATAGAAGCTAGAAAAAGAAAAGGTATTCAAACTATTGGTGACCTTGGTATATTAAAGTCAAAATCTAATTTACAAGGTGTGTTAGATCAAAGAACAAAAAACAATCCTAAAAAATCAGACGTAGCAGCGATGATCTCGGATATGTTTATGATGGATTCTGACGGTGAATTTACATCAAACTCTAACAAAAGATCTGCTTTTGAAAGCGAGGTTGGTGGTATTATAGAAAATATAACTAAAAGACTTTATGATAGAATACCTGCAGAGCTAAAAAAAGGTTTATCAAGACAAGACTATCAACAAACATTATTAACTGATGCTGCTGAAATACTTATAAGAGAGTATGATCCATCTAAACAAAACATGGATAAGTTTTTAAGTAATAGACTTAACTTAAGAGCTAATAGCTTAGCGACAAGACTTGGTGTTAGTGATCAATTTTTAAATGATTTAGATACCGCTAACAGAGTTTTAACAGAAGATGATACTGATATTGATTTTGACGAAGAAGGAAATGTTTTAAGTCCTGAGACACCTTTTAGTGATGGTATGATGTTTACACCAGAACAATTAAAAAGTGTCTTAGATCACGTCCAGTTAAATCTAGGAGGTATTCTACCTAGTATTACAGCTGAAAAGGGTAAAAATGCTACCGTTAGTCCTTTGGTTGCAGCACTTAAGTCAGATTTTTATAAAGAAAAAAATCCTATACAACAAGCTATAGAAGCTGCAATGGGTAAAACACCAGCTGAGATAGAGATATGGTTAAAAACCCCTAAAAACAAAGCTCTTGTTTTAAAACACATGCCTACAACTTGGTTGGCTAAAAACTTACCTAAAGCTGTACAAAAGTTAGTTATACAGGAAGATGGTACAAAAGTATGGACTACTGATTTTAAAGGTAGAACTAAAGGAACAAAACCTGGTCAAGTAGATTTTTATAGATCAAGTGAAGTTGGGCCTTACAAAGGCATGACTGATGGTAAGCAAAAAATCAGACGTAATCCTAAAGCAATGACACAGGTTACTTCTATAGATATAATAAAAAAGTTTTTTAACGGCACAACAATGACAGAGCTTAGAAGAGGTGGTTTAGACACTTTAACTAGAGCAATGGCACAAGAAATAGGTCTAGAATCTTTTAGATCTCAATTAGTGGGAGACACTGATGTTGCTAAAATGTTTAAGTCAAGACAAGAGTTACTACATGGTGAGCTAGCTGACAATGCTGTTATACAAGCTATAGAACAAATTGAAAGAGGTAATGTATTAAAAAGTGATAGCCAAGTAGATAGAGCTTTATTAGTTAAAAACTATGATCAACAAGGAGTGACTAGTTTAGTAATGCCAATTGTTAGAAATGCTATTGCACAAGGTATTGAATCTGAAAACACTGATATAGAGCTTGCTATACTGGAAGCTCAATATCCTGGTTTAGGTAGTGTAGCAGAATTAATATTAGAAGATCTTTATGCGGGTAACGTAACAAGAGATAATGTAAAGTTTTTAGAACAGATAATAAATACTCCTGATATACCTTCTGAGTTAGCTGCTTTAATAAAACAAAAAGCTCACACGCTTAGAGGTAAAGATAAAAAACCAAACGCAAACGCAAGGCGTTATGCCGAAATGGTTAACACGCTAGTTAGCGATTATGGCATGGATAGAGGTTTTATTGATGCTTTAGGTGGTGATCTTGCTATATTAGGTTATTTTAATAGAGCTTTAGACGCTGCTAAAAATTCTGCCAAGTATGAAGGTCCTGCTCCTTTCTATTCAGACCAAGTAAAAAACAAAAGTAAACTAACTGATGATAACACCGGTTATGAATCATCAGATATAATACTAGCTAACAAAAAAAATACAAAGCTAAGAAAAATGTATACACCTTTGTTACATAGTAACGCGCCTATTAGTGAAAAACTAGCTGCATTAGAAAAAATTAAAGACACTATTAATAAAGCTAATATATCTAACATAGGTCATTTAAAATATTTTTGGGATAAAATAAACCAAGCTTATACAGATAATAAGATAAGTGATATTGACTTAGTAACACTTGCTCAAATACAAACAAACATTGTTTCTGGTACAAGAGCTTTGAGTGGTATAGATTACTTTATGTTTGGTAATTATATTGATAATACTAAATTTAAACTAGCTGAAATTGATGATAACTACGATACGTTTGTAGACAAGCTAAGCGAATATGATGATTATCAATTTGTTTATGACAGAAAGTTAGCCGAGGTAAGAAAAAACAATCCTAATATGACAGACGCTGAAGTTGAGCGAGCAGCAAATATAGCTACTTACAAAGGTCTTGTTGTTAAAGGCGAGCACATAGGTGCTTCTGCAAATACATCTGCTGATGTTATTACTGCTATCATAAAAGGAGAGTATGACAGTAATAAGTTTGACGCTATACACGAAGACCACACACAGTTTTTTGGTCCTAAATATGTAATGGATATTATAGACGTTTTAGGTCAAACAAGTAGATTAGGTCATGTTAGAATAACTCAAGGGTTAAAAGGTTTTCCTGATATACTAAAAAGAATATACCATGTTAGTGGTCAAAAGGCAGATGCTCGTGTTGCTGACATTGCAAGGGTAAATGATTTATTTAGTAGTAAAGAAGAAGTTGCAAACAAAACTAAATTAGGACAGCTAAACAATAGAGGTAGAACTTTAAAATCTGCAAATCGTAAAGGTATAAGTATTTTAGATTTTGATGATACGTTAGCCACGAGTAAGTCACTAGTTAAATTTACAAGAGCAGACGGTACAAAAGGTACATTAACACCTGCAGAGTACGCTTCTGAGTATGAAAGCTTAGCTGATCTTGGTTATACATTTGACTTTTCAGAATTTAACAAAGTTGTGAAAGGTAAAATTGCACCACTGTTTCAGAAAGCTTTAAAGTTACAAGAAAAGTTTGGTACCAACGATATATTTATATTAACTGCTAGACCTCAAGAATCTCAAAACGCTATACATAAGTTTCTAAAGGACAACGGTCTTAACATACCTATAAAAAACATAACTGGTTTAGGCAACAGCACAGCTGAAGCAAAAGCATTATGGGTTGCTGATAAAGCCGCTGAAGGTTATAATGATTTTTACTTTGCTGATGACGCTCTTAAAAATGTACAAGCTGTTAAAAATATATTAGATCAATTTGATGTTAAATCAAAAGTTAGATTAGCATATTTAAAAAGTGATAAGCAGGCTAAGCTCAATGAAATAATAGCAAGAACTCAAGGTATAAAAGAGTACAAAGAATACTCTGCTGCAAAAGCCTCGTTAATAGGTAAGAAAAAAGGCAAGTGGAAGTTTTTTATAGCACCTAGTGCTGAAGACTTTAAAGGTTTACTATACCCGTTACTAGGTAAAGGAACTAAAGGTGATGCTGACTTACAGTTTTTTAAAGATGTATTGTTTGATCCATACTCAAGAGGTGTAGCGCAAATGAATAGCATGGCTCAAGGTTTGTCTGTAGATTATAAAGCGTTAAACAAGTTAATGCCACAAGCTAAGAAAAAATTAAGCAAAAAAATACCTGGAACAGAGTTTACATATGACCAAGGTGTTAGAGTATACATGTGGACAAAGGCTGGTATTGAAATACCTGGTATATCAAAAACAGATGCTAAGAAAATCAACAAAGCTATAATTGCAGATCAACAAATAATTGATTATTCAAATGGTATATTAAGAGTAGTTAAAAATCCTAATTACTTAACTCCTTCAGAAAGTTGGTTAACAAGTACAATAGCTAATGATCTTTTTCAATTAACCCAAGGTGATAATCGTAAAGAAATGCTTAGCGAGTTTATTGAAAACAGAAAGCAAATGTTTGGTGATTGGAAAGGTGGTAAGTTAGACGGGCCTTTAATGAATAAATTAGAAGCTGCGTTAGGCACTAACTGGAGAGACGCTATGGAAGACATATTGTGGCGTATGGAAAACGGTAGTAATAGAAACTTTGGTAAAAACAAATTAACAAATCAATTTACAAACTGGGTTAACAACTCTGTTGGTGCTATCATGTTCTTTAACGGTAGATCTGCAGTGTTACAAACACTATCAACAGTAAACTTTATAAACTGGAGTGATAACAACCCGTTAAAAGCTGCAGCTGCATTTGCTAATCAAAAGCAGTTTTGGAAAGACTTTGCATACTTATTTAACTCAGACATGCTAAAACAGAGAAGATCTGGTAATCAAAGATCTGTTAGTGAAAATGAAATAGCATTGATGGCAGAAAAAAATGGTATTAGCGGTTTATTAAATAAATTATTAGAGGTTGGTTTTTTACCTACACAAATTGCGGATAGTTTTGCTATTGCTTCTGGTGGTTCTACGTTTTATAGAAATAGAATTAACACGTATTTAAAAGATGGTTTAACACAACAAGAAGCAGAGCAGAAAGCTTTTACTGATTTTCAAAAAATAACTGAAGAAACACAACAGTCATCTAGACCAGATATGATTTCATCACAACAAGCTTCACCACTTGGTAGGTTAATACTTGCTTTTCAAAACACACCAATGCAGTACGCAAGGTTAACTAAAAAAGCTATACTTGATCTTAAAAATGGTAGAGGTGATGCTAAAACTAATATATCTAAAATAATGTATTATGGCGCAATACAAAATATAATATTCGGTTCATTGCAACAAGCATTGTTTAGATTTATGTTCGATGATGATGAAGAAGAAACAGACGAAGCAAAAGCTAAGGAAAAAGAAAGAGCTACATTAAGACTTGCTAATGGTGTTATTGATTCGTTCTTACGTGGTATTGGTGTTGCTGGTGCAATTGTAGCTACACTAAAAAACATGATAATGAAGTTTGTAGAAGAAGATGCGAAAGGTTTCCGTATGGATACAGCAGCAATTATATTGGAAATGCTACAAGTATCTCCACCTGTTGGTAGTAAAGTTAGAAAAGTAAATACAGGGCTTAGAACTTATAAGTTTAAGCGTAGAGAAATAGAACATATGGATAAGTTTGATATAGATAATCCTATATGGTCACCTATAACTCAAACAATATCTGCTTTAACAAACATACCTACAGATAGGATTTACAAAAAAATAATTAACTTACGTGAAGCTGCAAATAGCAATAACGATGCTTGGCAACGTATAGCGTTATTCTTTGGTTGGAACACTTGGGATGTTGGTGTTAGAAACCAAGAAGTTATAAAAGCTAGAGGTGAAATAGAAGAAATAGCACAAAAGAAAAAAGAGCAAGAAAAAATAGAAAAACAAAAAGAAAAAGAAAGGTTAAGAAAAGAAAAAGAGGCTAGAGAAGTTCAGTGTTCTGCTAGAACTAGAAAAGGTAAAGGACCTAGATGTAAAAACAGAACTGAAAATAAATCTGGAAGATGTTATGCTCACCAGTAAAATATTAAATTTACAAGTGATTTATAAATTATGAAGAAACTACTAATTATATCGTTAATGATCTTAACAGCTTGTGCTGCACCTAAAAAATGTTGTGGTCAAGTAGATTTAAAAAAGTATTTTAAATTTGCTACGTTTTATGCTGCAGCTAATGGTGGTAACTCTATATCAGATGTAGATGTTTTCTCTGTTACCAATGGTTTGGAAACTGTGACGGTAGAAACACCATACGATTACAACTTAGCCTTAGGTATACGTAAGATTGCTAGGTTTGGTTACGAAAACAGAGCTAGTACATTTTATGATGGCACAGAAGAATCATGGTCAGACGGCGCTAATATAGGTAAAGTACGTGGCTTAGAATTTTTATTTGAAGTAGATTATAAAAGACAACAAGGTAATGAATATTTAGATCAGCATCACTTTATAAGATTTGTTGATGATAAGTATATAATAAAAGGTGAATACCTAGAAGATGGTTTTGCTGATATTAAATATGTTGAAACGTCACAAAGATACAGATATAAAGTTAATGACAAATTGTCCTTTAATGCTGGACTTGCTCAAAGGTTATCTGAACCGTATGGTTATGATCCTTTAGCAGAATGGGTGCTCAGCAATGGCAATATACATTACACTTACCTAGCACTACAAGAGGGTTATAATGTAGACGTAGCTGCTAGTGAGTATTTTTCTCCAGATGGAGAACTCGTTGCTACAAGCAAGGAGGTTTGGGAAGAGGTTGTTATACCAACCATGCTGTCTGATTATACTGAAAGAAAACGTAATGAGTTAGATCAAATAATACAACACTCTATTGTTGTTGGTTTTGATTACTATCACTACACTAAATCCTTTTGGTCACATGCTTGGGCTAACGTTATGCCTTATCATTTAGACGGGGGTAACGATTACTCTTATCATAAGTACGAGGGTAGTCAATGGCTAGATTATAATGGTGGAGTTATACTTGGTTATAAAATAAATAAATCGCTAGGCGCGTTTGTTGAGGGTAAATACAATAAATACTGGAATAGAGAGTGGTATGACTTTAAATTTGGAGTAAACTACGTAATCTTTTAACTATAACAAATTTACAAAAATGGCAAGAGAATTAAACGAAGAAACTGGCTTTAACATAAGCATAAAAACAATGATAGCTGTTGGCTTTGCCATGGCAACTATAATAGGTATGTGGTTTGCTTTACAAGCAGATATTGCAGAGGCAAAAGAACTACCAAAACCAGATATTACTCGCATGGAGTTTAACATGAAAGACATCAACGTTCGACAATCAATTTCTAATACAGAAAAAGCTGTAGAAGAGTTGAAGATTGATATTAGAAGAATGGAAGATAAGATCGACAAACTTAGATAAAATTAAATGAAAAATATATTAACAATACTTTTAACAGCATTTACTTTGGGTGCTAGTTCACAAATTGTCGTTACACATTTCAATGCCGAGTGGAATGATCCTAACAAAGTAGCGTACATAGGAAAACTTACTGACTGTGATATAGTATATGTTGATATAGCTGAATCACCTAAGCTACAAGAAAAACATGAGATAATTATAGTGCCTACTGTAGTTATATTTAAAGATGGTGAAGAGGTAAAAAGATTTCAAGCAGACATATCTTTTAGCATGAAAGCTACTAGAAAAGAAATGCAAGAAGTGATAGACGAATTATTAATGAGTGATTTTTAAAACAAAACAATATGGCATTTAAGATGAAAGGATCCGCTTTATACGGGTCACCAATGAAAAAGTACGCTTCTGACGCTCAACGTAAAGCGATATGGGCAAGTAAAAATGAAAAAAGCCCTATGAAAAAGAAAAGCTGTAATTGTTGGGACGGTTACAAAAGAGTACCTGGGACTAAGCCTTGTGCAAAAGGTAGTTGCACAAAAGAATAATGGCTTTTAAAATGAGTGGGCCGAGTTTATACAACTCGCCTGTGAAAGCTAAAGATGATGTAAGAAAAACTATTGGACCAGGTAAAAACTTTAACAAGGCAAAACCAACAGGTACAGGCGCTGATGCTGGTGGGGGTATGACACAAAAAGGTGTTGACGCTTACAAAGCTAAAAACCCTGGTAGTAAATTACAAACAGCTGTAACTACAGATCCTTCAAAGTTAAAAAAAGGTAGTAAAGCAGCTGGACGTAGAAAGTCATTTTGCGCAAGATCAAAAAGTTGGGACGGTGAAAGAGGTAGAGCTGCTAGACGTAGGTGGAACTGCTAAGGCTATTATTAAAAAGATAAAAGAATGAAAAAATTATTACTACTTATATTATTATTACCAATATTTTTGTTTGCACAGGGTCCAGGTCCTTGCATATCAACTTTAATTAATATAAACTTAGATCAATACCCATCAGAAACTACTTGGGATATTCAAGATACTTTAGGCAATGTTCTTATATCTGGAGGTCCATATGCAAATGTACCTAATTATCAGCCACAGTTTATTACTAACTGTTTGCCACCTGGTGAACTTACTTTTACTATATATGATTTATATGGTGATGGTCTTGAAGGTAGTATGTGGGGTGGACAAGATGGTTCATACTATATAGTTCAATGTGGTGATACTTTAGTTTATGGTGATGACCCTGCTTTTGGTTATGATACCACACATACATTTATATCTGATTTTTGTCCACCACCACCAACAGTTCTTGGTTGTATGGACGATGATTATTTAGAATATAATCCACTAGCCAACGTTAGTGATAGTAGTTGTAGCACATTAATAATTTATGGTTGTACTGATAGTACAATGTATAATTATGACTCACTAGCAAATGTAATGGAAAACGTTGATCAATGTAGTTACGATCTTATATTACACGATTTAATTGGTAACGGTTGGGTTTTTGGAACTGTATTAGAAATATATCAAGACGCTGACACCACTGCTTTCTTTATGTCAAATGGTGGTTTCAATCAAGCATTTGCTATAGACTTATATGCACCGTCAGAAGTTAACGCTAGACTTATCATTAGTCAACAAGCTCAGTTTACTGCTGTAGAATGTGGGTTTACTTTAATAGCACCTAACGGTGATACAACAATATCTGTTCAACCACCTTTTATACAAACGTTTTTTGTATACGAAGGAAACACTGACTGTGGTAATATATGTGAAGAAAAAATATATGGCTGTTTAGATAGTTTAGCTTTTAACTACATAGATAGTGCTAATACAGCTGACGACTGTTTTTATTATCCTGGTTGTATATCTCCAGCATACTTAGAGTATCATGTTGATACAGCTAACGCTTACTACACAGATATAAACATCGAAGATAGCTGCGCAACTTTAGCAATGTTTGGTTGTACTGATTCAGCAGCGTTTAATTATGATAGCTTAGCCAATGTAGATAACGGTGGTTGTTTACCTGTAGTTACGGGTTGTATGCAGCCAGTAGCATTTAATTATAACCCACTAGCTAATACACCTGATACTTGTGTACCAGTTATATTTGGTTGTACAAACGTAACAGCACTTAACTATGATAGCTTAGCTAATACAGATGATGGAAGTTGTGTTGCTATGGTATTTGGCTGTACAGATCCTCAAGCTTTTAATTATCAACCACAAGCAAATGTTGATGATGGTAGTTGTGTAGCAAAAGTTTTTGGTTGTACAGACGCAACTATGTTTAACTACGATCCACTTGCTAATGTAGATAACGGCTCTTGTATTCCATTTACATACGGTTGTACAGACAGTACAGCTTTCAATTATAACCCACTAGCTAATGCTGATAACAATTCTTGTATTCCTTACATATATGGTTGCACGGACCCTTCTGCGCTTAACTATAACCCATCGGCAAACACGGAGGATTTTAGTTGTATTGCTTATGTTTATGGGTGTATGGATAATTTGGCTCTTAACTACGATCCATTGGCTAACACGGATAACGGTTCGTGTATTTCTATCGTTATGGGTTGCATGGATCAAACAGCATATAACTTTAATGCAGCTGCTAATATTGACGATTCTTTATCTTGTCGTTATAGTGCAGGTTGTATTACTGGCGATAGTATACCCTATTGGTTAAACGATCCTTGCTACGCTTGGGTTATTGATGTTGATGAATTTTGTTGTAATGTTGAGTGGGACAATATATGTCAAGCTACATATGATTATTGTGAAGGGACTTGGATTGGTCCTCTGCCATTTAGAACGTCAGAAAAGAAGCTTGTAGCTATAACAGATATATTAGGTAGACCTATTATGAAAGATCAAAAGAAAGGAGTTTTAATATACATCTATGATGATGGTAGTACGGAAAAATATTTAAGACATGATAAGTAAGCATATAAGTGATAAGGAGGGAACATATAGTAGAACAGCTTTAAGGTTGGATATACATAATCAACCAGATGAAGATCAACTTTATTACATGCAGTTGTTAGCAGAAGAAGTGTTTGAACCATTAAGAGCTTGGGTTAAAAAACCAATTAAAATAAATAGCTTTTACAGGTGTAGACAATTAAACAAAGCTATTGGTGGTAGTATAAAATCACAACACTGTAAAGGCCAAGCAATAGATATAGACGATACTTATGGACATAAAACTAATGCTCAAATGTTTAATTGGATAAGAAAAAACTTAGACTTTGATCAAATGATATGGGAGTTTGGAGATGATAAAAACCCTAATTGGGTACATGTAAGCTATGTATCGCCTGAAGAAAACAGAAATAGATGTTTAAAAGCTTATAAAGAAAATGGTAAAACTAAATATATGGTAATATGAGTTATAAAATGAAAGGAACATGTTTTTATGGAAAGTCTCCATTAAAAGATATAGACACTACTTTTGTCGATAGAATTTATCAGGAAAGTAAAACTGACGAGGTGTTAAGAAAGAAAGGTTATCACACTGGTAAAAAACACGATGGTACTTATGATAAAAAGTTAAGAGGTAAAAAAAATACTGAACCTAGTTATGGTAAAGAAGTTGGTGGAAACAATAGAATGTTAGGATCAGGTGATTTAATTTAACAATTTCTTAACATAGATATGTATAAATTATATGAGTTGTTTATTAATAATACTATTATGGAAACAAAACAAACAGATCTTAGTTCAGTAATATACATTGTACTTATGATCACTATCTTTTCGATAGCAATATAAAAAAAGGGAGCCGTTAAGCTCCCTTTCTTAATTAACAAACAAAATTTAAAACTGAGAATTTTTCTGGTTTTGAACCTCAACTCTTAGTTCCTGAGCAAGACCTTTGATGGCTTGCATTGCTTTTCTGACTCTCGTACCTGCAGAGTTATTACCCTCTACAAACTTAGTCATGTCTGACTGAGTGTCATTTACTAGATCTTGTAATTGATCATATATTCCTGCACATTTATTAAAACTCATAATTTAATTTAATTTAATTGATTAATAATTTATTTTACACACTTTTCACACAAGAAGAAATACATAATAAATATCAATGATAACAAACCAACAAAACCGTTAGCTCCTAATTGATTTACCATGTCCATAAAGTTTGTTATGATATTCATACCAAACACAGATGTTCCTGTTAATAGTGTCCATAAGATTGTTACTGGTACGATAGCTATCATAACCGAAACTAATCCTGTAAAAAATCCTGTTAAATACTTTATTACTTTATCCATAATTGTTTATTGTTTTAAGTTAATACTAAAATTTAAGGCCAACGCCTAACATTAAGTTAGTTGTCTTTTCGCTTGTGTTATACACAACTTTTGGGTCAATGTATATTCCTCTATGGAACGTAAACATTTTACCAACACCAATAGTTAGTCTATCAGTATCTAAGTTAGGAGCAGATACATATCCAAATAATCCGTTGTAGAAATATCTAACATGTGCATCTAGTACCATTTCTGCAGACGAGTCTGCTTGAGATACGTTACAACCAACCATAAACTTATCAGCTATTGCATAACCTACAGTTGGAGCTATAGACCACTCTGTCCAAGCAGTATTAGCGATGTCACCAGTACCTACATACCAGTCACCTTTTACATTTTGTGCGTTAACAGCAACAGTACATAGTACGGCTAAAGTTAAACTCATTAACATTTTTTTCATAATAATTGTTTTAATTAAAGGCCTGTTATTTCACAAGATCCACCAGCACAGGCCAACTCGCCAGACAGATCAGTTTCGTCAGTTTGTTCTACTACGTTTTCAAGATTAATATCTTGTAATAACTTAACTGACTTACCAAACTCTTTTTTAGTTATATCTTCAAAAGGAGCTTGAGTATATGTACCACCATCATAAGGTAATACAGAGAGACCATTGTAACAATCTCTATTGTCCCACATCCATCTACCTGCTTTTTCCCAATCATCTTTCTTTAAACTTATTGTTGCAGACACATTGTGAGTATTACTCCCAGTTCTATGACCAGGTGCAACCCATTCGGTAGCAACTTTTTTAACTCTTTCAAGTAAGTCAAAGGCAGACTCAGTTCTTAATATAGAACCTTCAGGTGAAGACTGTGGTATTTCAATCACAGCAGTATCGTGTGGTCTGAAATATTCATCTTCAACAAGTTCAGGGTGGTTTTGTACTAGGTATTTATATATAGCCTCGTTTTTACCAACTCGTAATCTACGAGTGTAATAATCGTTGTGCCACGCATGTATACCCGAAGAAGTACCAAGCACTAAAGACGTTGTACCCGCTGGTTTTACACACGTTGTACGCGCGGCTTTGTTTATACCTATTAATTTTGCAACTCGTGCATTTTCTTGTTTTACGATATTTGCACCTTCCTGCATATCCATTTGGAGCACAGCGGCACTCCCTATTCCTGTCATGGACACACCGATAAGAGCATCTCGTTCTGTTGTTTCTTGCCATATTTCTCTTAAGTAATGAAATTCAGTATATCCAGCTTGTAATGTTCCTATAAATGCTGCGGCTTTAACTCTAGCGTTGTAATCATTTTGATCAACCACGTTAGACACGTTAACTTCACACAAGTTGCAAAACTGAAAAGGTCTTAGTGCTATTTCGCAACAAGGATTAGTACCCCAGTCTTTATCGTTATTGAAATAAATACCAGGTTCACCAGAACCAGATAGCTCTATACGTTTCCATAAGTCCATAAAAAACTCTTTAGTTATTTTATGTCTTATTAATACAGCAGAGTTGTTAGCTCTACCACGTTGTGGATTTTTTTCCCACCAACTTCCTGACTTACAGGAAATCATTTCTTCATCGTACGCTGAAAATAACGATATTAAAGCAGCCCGTCTAATACCGCCTGCAAGTACAGCATCAGCAATATGACAAACAATATCGTGTACTTCAAGCGTCGTGAGTTTTGTTCCGTCTTGTTTTGCATCTAATATTCCTTTAATTTTTAACAAACATTCTTTTAATGGTTGTGGTCCAGGTGCTTTTCCACCAGAGGTCACAAGTCTTGCGCCCTTTGGTCTAATATCAGAATAATCAAACTTTATCTTAGATGATCTCTTAGAGCCTAAGAAAGACTTAATTAAAACTTTAACTGCATCTGACCAACCTTCAATACTATCACCAATAACAAACCTTCTAGTTCTCATGTCAAAAGGTTTTGTTACATGTGGTAGTTTTTCAATATGGTGTTTTTGTACTGAATAACCTACGCCACAACCGCTAAGGAGTAAAAACATAGACTCACTAAAGCTATCAACGTGATCAATAGGTAGATAGGAGCAGTTATAGAGTCGATTGGGCGAAATCTCAATCGGTTTGCCACTGAATTGTAGGCTTCGCATAGACGGTAAAACTTTCTTTTTATATACATATCTATAATTTTCTTCTATTTCATTATATAATTCAGGATAACGCTTTTGATGCATTTCCTTATTACGCGTTACTAATTCTTCCCACGTTTCTCTTCTGTTTAACTCAGGGATATATTTAGCATATTTCATATGCACAGTAATATCCGATAGTATTTTATTGTTAATATTCATTATTTATTTATTGTTAAGCAAACATCAACAAATGGTATATATAACACGTGGTTTGTTCTTTCTACCTCTTTATAAGTTCTAAAACCTAGCATAATGCCAGGGTAAGTACCTATGCTTAATTCCCAGTTTTCTATCATTTATTCTTTTTGTTTTTAATTATTAATTCTATTACCGCGTCACATTCCTTCTGGTTCTGAGGTTTATACAAAGTCACATGTTTCATTTTATGATTTACATGCTTTTTAAACATTTTCCAACGCAGCGGAAAACTTTCGTTTGCTCTTCCTTTGCATTCAATTATAAATGAAGGACTTACAAAATCAGGAGTGTATTTTATACTTTGGATCTTTTTTTGACCTCTATTTCTAAACTCTCCTTTTCCATTGGCTTGTCGTTCATAAGAATCAATTTTAAAGTTAAAGTCTTCTTGTAAAACAAACGTTGTGCCTTCATAAATTGCATGTATTTTAGCTTTTTTTAAAGCTATATACATATACTTTTCTAAACCAGAAGCGAATTTGATCCCGTCAAAAGTAACCTTTTTGCTTCTGACAGGACCTTTTTTTCTTTTAATCTTCTTCTTCATCATCGTAATCTGCTGCAGTGCAATAAGCTCTAGGCGGGTCATATCGTTCGGCTAGCTCTTCACGTGCTGTTTGTATATACAGTATTGCGTCCATAAGCTCTTCTTGTATGTCATTAAGATAACCAGCTAGATCTTTGTAACCGCCTCTACGTTCGTCATCTAATGTTCTACCGTATTTTTCATAGCCAACATCTGATCTGTTTACAAACTTATCAACTACATTTTTAACTACAGGATCGCGAAAGCCATAAGACTTTCTAGCCACGATACCTTGCTTTGCATCCATTATTTCTCTATCTGACATATTTTACTTTTCTGTTTTGTATGTAAATACCTTTGGCTTTGATTATTTCTCTACCGTAAAGATCGTACATTTTGTTATTAACTAATTTATTTGTGATTTCATTTATACCAACAGTTATACTTGTTAATCTCATCCAAGCTTGACCGTCCCATATTTGAGTAAAACAACAGTTTAACGTGTCAACATAACCTGATGTGTCTGTTAAAGTATAAGATATGCAAGTTGTAATTGTATCGTAAGGCATACCTGTAG
>Ga0222718_10000490_pt1 | contig 40419 bp, 31 predicted proteins | sample C33_27DmetaG_FD_165045 | JGI IMG/M metagenome (GOLD analysis project Ga0222718, IMG submission 165045) | Estuarine water microbial communities from San Francisco Bay, California, United States - C33_27D | ecosystem: Environmental > Aquatic > Marine > Unclassified | place: USA: California...
AAAGTAAATAAAACTATCTGGATTTTCGACGGTACCTTGCTCCGAAATAATTATAATATCAATATTTCTGACCTTTCTCTTTTCAGAAAAATCTTGAAGAATCTCTATGATATCATGATCTAAAAAACGAGTCTTTCTGACGTCTAATTCCAATACCGTGTCTCTAGGTAAAGAATCGAGCTCTTTCAGGATGGCTCCTTTATTAAAAAAGGTTACCTCTTCTGCTAAAGTCATTTTAATCCTGTGCTTTCCATTGCTCTTGTCCTCAATATGTAGAAAATGTGAGTTTTGGAAGCTTTTTATTAAAATCACCACTATACCAACTAGAAGTCCTAATCCAATTCCAATCAATAAATCTGTGAATACTATTCCCAGAACAGTAACTACAAAAGGAACCGATTGTTTCCAACCCAATTGGTACATTGTAACAAACAAACTGGGCTTTGCCAGTTTATATCCTACAATTAGAAGAATGGCCGCCAAAACCGAAAGTGGGATCTGGTTGAGCAATACGGGAATCAAAAGAACAGAAATCAATAACAAAAATCCATGAATGATAGCAGCCATTTTTGTTTTCCCTCCAGATTGAATATTGGCAGAACTACGAACAATAACTTGCGTAACTGGTAAGCCTCCAATAAGTCCAGAAATAAAGTTTCCTGTTCCTTGAGCGATCAGTTCTCTATTCGTAGGAGTCACCCTTTTTTCAGGATCTAATTTATCGGTAGCTTCTACACAGAGTAGTGTTTCTAAACTGGCAACAAGAGCAATGGTAAATGCCGTAATCCAAATCTGTGGGTTTCCAATCACCCCAAAATTGGGAAAGCTAAATTGACCGAGAAACGAGTTGATATTTTCAGGTACAGGTACCGAAACCAATTGTTGACTTTGGATGGCCCAATAGGCATTGTCGGAAGTTATTACAACAAATAAGATCCCAACAGCTACCGCCACTAAAGGGCCTTGAATAAGCTCAAAAATTCTTGCCTTTTTACTCAATACATTTGACCATAGCAAGAGGATTGCTAAGCTTAAGAATGCAATCAAGGTTGCTCCAGGGCTAATGTACTTTAGAGCGTTAAAAATTCCTGAAAATGTATTTTCTCCATTGTGTTGGAAAAAGGAAAAGTCACCTTCTGGGCTTTCATATCCAAAAAAATGAGGGATTTGTTTTAGAATAATTATTATCCCGATTCCTGTAAGCATTCCTTTGATCACAGAAGAAGGAAAATAATATCCAATAATCCCAGCACGTAAAATCCCAAAAAGGAGCTGAATTAACCCTCCAAGAACTACGGCCAATAAAAAGTTTTGAAAACCACCTAGGTCTCCTATTGCAGTGAGCACAATGGCAGCAAGACCCGCCGCAGGGCCACTCACTCCAACTTGGGAGCCACTCAGGCTTCCCACTACGATACCTCCAATAATTCCAGCGATTAACCCTGAAAATAGTGGTGCACCACTTGCTAGAGCAATTCCCAAACAAAGAGGTAATGCCACAAAAAATACTACAACACTAGCTGGAAGGTCGTGTTTTAGATTTGATAAAAGATTTAAATTTTTCATATTATTTTTTTTTCAAATAGAAAGCACGCTTCCCATTTGAAGTTTCATTTTTAATTAAAATTAGTTGTTTATTATATTAAAGTCTGGGGAAGGCTCAGGTCTGCCGGGGAGGAGGCAAATGAATCTCTAAAAAAATATTTGATGCTGGAGCTTGAAAAAAATTATTTAAGCAAGGCGCATCAGTCGATAAAAATGATAAGGATGATTTAACGAAGTTATGAATTTTGGTATCCTCTTTTTTTTCCTTTTCTGATTCTTCAGAGGTATCTTCTTGCCAATCTATATGTTCAATTTCAAAAGAATTTTCAGTCAAGAGTGACAAAGATTCAAGTGTCGTAGATAAAGTCAAAAAGGCGAGCATATTCCAAACGAACAGGAATTTGAAAATAGATCCAGTAAGAAAACGATGCCACTTCATAATACTCTTTCAAAGATTTCAAACTTGGTGCAAATATAATAGTATTCACTGAAAAAAAATTATCCAATGTGCTTTTTTAGAAAACAATTGGTGTTTTCATTTCATGCAATATTCTATAGCTAATGCACCTAAATGATTATCGTAAATTGATTAAAGTTTAGGTTTTTTACCCTCAGCAGAATACGATCTAGATTGAAAATGGGTTTTGATTTTTTGAAGGGCTAATAGTTCTCCTATAAATTGCCAATCAAAATTGACCGTTTGATTTGCGGGATGGTTGTGATGATCTTGATCTAAAAGGTAACCCTCAGGCTTGTTCAAAATTCGAGTTTTGGCATATACAGTTTCCATTTTCTCGCGTACCGATGAAAAGGATTGAACCGTTTTTAATATCTCTTCTATTGCTTTTTCCTCTAAGTCAACGCTTGTCGCCGTGTCAAATACTTTGAGTTGGGACATTAAATTAAAGTTGTACTCTACAAGATGAACCACTTCATTGTATACAGCAAGGTTATAGGTTGACTCAGGATCTTGATCTACAATCTTCTTTAAAGTCGTTTTGACTTGATCCAACTGGATCTTTTGTGCTTGTAATTGTTCTAAACGAGCACTGTATTTTTTAGTCCAATCACCTTTAGAATTAAAATCAGGCATATCGATAATTTGTTCTTCAATAGGGTTTTCTCTATGAATGAGTGAATTTCGGTGATGCCCCTCTTCGACAAACAGATTGGTCCAAAGTGCAACGGGTTGATCCAGCAAATCAATAAATGCGTATTCCTCTGATTTAAATTTAGGTCCAAATTTTCTGTGACGATATATTTTTTTAAAGGCCTCTTTGGAGCGTTTTAAGCCGCCCCAAGTGTATTCAGCAAAAGCAGTGATTCCTCTTTTGTATAATTCAAAGTGAGGGGAGTCATCATCCCAAAGGGTCAGTAATAATCCATTGTAATTTCTGTTGATGGACTGTTCTGCAAAAGTTCGGATTTGATCGATATTACTTTCTCTCTGAGGCATCAGCGTCCAGCGGGTTTGCCCTGCAGTAGCTCCCATGACTTGAAAGCCATTTGAAGAAAACCAATCCATGGCTTTCCCGTTTCCATAAGACTCTGCCTTGTGGTAATTCCACCTCATATACACACAATTTTTAGGAAATTGAGTGATGAATTTGTTCAACTTAGGTTCATTTATCTCCCAGATAGAATCCACCGTGGCTGGGGCCATGTCAGTATTATAGATCGGGCTCATTAATCCCGCTTGCTTTAACGGCATATCATCCCAAAATATGGGAATTCTTTTGTTCTCTGCTGCAAAAGCAGAAACTTTATTGAGCCAAATCAAATTTAATTCCAAAGCACTTTTTCCACTTCCCCTTCCCGTAGTATGCACCTCATCCCCTCCCACATGGAGATACTTTCCATGCGGAAACGCTTCCAGTGCATCCAAATACAAATCATATTGTAACGCATAGGTTTCTGGATTTAGAGGATTGAAGGCCCAGTCACTTTCAGGAGCATCTCTCAATGCTTTATTTTTTTCGTGTTTTAAAATAAATGAAGCGTGTCCTAAGCCCTGAACCAATGGACTGATGGAAATATTACGTTCCAGTGCGTAGGTACTCAGATCACGCCACTCTTCAATAGAAAGTGCATCTTCTGAAGCAACTTCAGGTCTTCTTTTGTACTTTAATTTATCCTCAATCTCAAGAATGATTCCGTTGATTTTAAGTTGTGCCAATGCATCTATTAAATCATAGTAATAACTTTTCTTTTCCAGATGGTGTTTTACATCGATATGAATAGGTCGAAATGCAATTTTTGGAGCATCTTTAAGTGCTACAACAGGTAATGGTGCGTTTTGATTTACCGCATCTTCGATCATCTGATTTAGAGTGACAAACGCATAAAATAATCCTGCTTGATCTTGGGCTTGAATGACTATTTTTTCCTCTTCAATTGTAAGGGTGTAGGATTCTGATTTTTGATTTTCTTGGGGTTGGATACTAAAGTATAGTTGGGCCTCATTTGGCAGAGTAGTTTGTTTGAATTGTTTCCCATATCCAAAACGGATAGGGAGTAGGTCCGAGGTGGGACTAAAAGCTGTGGTTAAAACATCTGGAGATAAGCTGGAATACGAGTTCTCATAATGAACTGATTCTACGGAAGGTACTAATGGAAAAGATTCTTCAAAAGAGGACTTGTGCGCTTCACATCCTAGTGTCAAAAGCAATACAAACGAGATGAGGATTTTTAAATTATTCAAAACCTAATTTTTAAGTTAGCTTCCAAAATACAAAAAATCACGTTCTTTAATTAAATAATTTGAGGATTCAATAGTTTGAGACACTTTAACTATCCTTGGGTTGGTTTTATTCTTACTTTTTGATTGCATGAATGCTTGGTAAAATTATCGGAGTAGCTTTTGGGAAAGCCGTTTAAGAGTTCCGTATAAAATTGTACTTGAAAGGGACATATTCAATGACTATATTTTAGGCTTCATCGTCAACTCATTGTATTCAATACGCTTTAAAAAAATAGATCGAGCTTTAAATACCGCTTCACTAAAGGAGCTATGGTTGGCAATTCCCTTTCCTGCAATATCAAACCCAGTACCGTGATCTGGCGAAGTGCGTACTTGATTTAACCCTGCTGTAAAATTGACACCTTCGCCAAAGGAAAGTGTTTTAAAAGGGATCAGTCCTTGGTCGTGATACATGGCTAGGACTGCATCATATTTTTGAAAAGACTGGTTTCCAAAAAAACCGTCTGCAGCAAAAGGTCCAAAAACAAGGATTCCTTGGTCAAATTGTTTTTTTAATAAAGGGCGCAACAAGGTGTCGTCTTCTTCCCCGATCACTCCATGGTCTCCTGTATGGGGGTTGATACCTAAAACAGCAATTTTGGGACGTACAATTCCAAAATCATATTTTAAACTCTGTATTACTAATTCTATTTTTTTTTGAATCAAACTTGGGGTCAAGTGTTTTGTAATTTGTCCTAAAGGAATATGGTCACTCACCAAGGCTACCTTTAATGAGTCTGTGATCATAAACATCAAACTCTCACCCTCCAGTTCCTCATTCAGAAAATCCGTATGTCCGGGAAATCGAAAATCGTCAGATTGTATGCTTTTTTTATGAATAGGTGCTGTCACCAAAGCGTCAACTGCTCCTTTCTTAAGTGCATTTGTAGCTGCTTTTAAAGAACGTACTGCATGAGCTCCTGCATCGGGTTGTACAGTTCCATAAGAAATGGGATAGGGATTTTCCCAAGTCTGAACCACATTAAGTTGTCCTTTATTTGGTTTTTTTAAATCCTTTAAAGAAAAAAGAGGTGTTGAAAGTCCCAAATTTTTGCGTTCATCATAAAAATTCTGAGGATGGGCAAAAACAATAGGGGTAAAAAAGTCATAAATACGTTTGTCTTGAAAGGTCTTTAAAATAATTTCAATCCCAATTCCATTAGGGTCACCTACAGAAATTCCAATTTTAATTTTTGACAATTGACGCACGTGAGTTGCTTTTTATCTTACTTTTGAGACAAATGTAACTAAATCTATAAGCATGTTTACGGGAATTGTAGAAGCTTTTGCAAAAGTACATCGTCTGACCCAAGAGGGTAAGAATTTACATCTCCAATTTGAGTGTGAATTGGCGAGTGAATTAAAGATTGATCAAAGTGTTGCGCACAATGGGGTTTGTCTTACTGTAGTGGCTTGTGATTCAAAATACTATACAGTAACCGCCATTAAAGAGACCTTAGACAAGACCAATTTAGGTCTTCTTCAGTTGGGGGATTGGGTCAACGTGGAACGCGCTATGAAACTCGGCGATCGTTTGGACGGGCATATCGTTCAAGGGCATGTAGATCAGACGGCCCAATGTATTGCTGCAGAAACAAATGAAGGGAGTTGGACTTATACATTTCAATATAATCCCAAATCGGAACACATCACCATCGAAAAAGGGTCCATAACAGTAAACGGTGTCAGCCTTACTGTGGTCAATTCTAAAGCGGATCAGTTTTCTGTTGCAATCATTCCCTATACATATGAGCATACCAACTTCAAACAACTGGAAGTAGGGAAAATTGTGAACCTAGAATTCGATATGATTGGGAAATACATTTCAAAGCTCTATTTAAGCAACTAAATTTTGTATTTTTAGAAAAACTATATACAATGAATTTTCTTGAGCTTGCGACACTTTTATTAATATTAGCCTCCGTTTTTTCAATTATCAATCTACGTTTATTAAAACTTCCTCAAACCATTGGATTGATGGTTTTAGCGATTGTACTATCGGGGAGTGTTTTGGCAATAGGTTTGATCAATAAGGATTTTTTAGCTTATGCGACTTCGCTCACACAACAATTTGATTTCAGTGTGTTACTGATCGATGTTATGCTCCCCTTTCTGCTGTTTGCAGGTGCCATCAGTGTGAATGTACATGAGCTTCTTAAAGACAAGTTGACGATCATCTTACTCGCCAGTTTTGGAGTGGTATTTTCCACTTTTATTGTAGGAACCTCCCTATTTTGGTTAGTGGATCAGGCTGCATTTGGACTTTCTGGACTTGGTTTGACATATATAGATTGTTTGCTTTTTGGCGCATTGATTGCACCCACCGATCCCATAGCCGTATTGGCCATGGTCAAAAAAATGAATCTCTCCTCAATTACAGAAACCCGTATTGCAGGAGAATCTCTGTTTAACGACGGTATTGGAGTGGTTCTGTTTTTAACGCTTTTAAGTATGAAAGTGGAAGGCGTAGAAAACGTAAGCTTGCAAAGTATAGGAAGTCTTTTTGCTACAGAAGTTGTAGGTGGGATTGCGCTGGGTGCCATAATGGGTTTTCTGGGATTAAAACTCGTGAAGTATATCGAAAATGAATATGTGGAATTGGAAGTTTTGATTACGCTTTCATTGGTTCTTTTAGTTCCTGTAATTTCCAATGTTTTTCACTTTTCTGCTGTATTAGGTGTAGTGGTGATGGGGCTGTTTCTAAATCAAAATCTCGACGGTGACAAAGAAGCAGTGGGTGTACAAAAGGTAATGGGAGATTATGTCTATAAATTCTGGCATTTATTGGATGAAACCTTAAATGCAATCCTCTTTATTTTGATCGGTTTAGAGATTATTCCTATCCTTCAAAACTTTGATTTTTCATATCTTTTGATTGTATTGATTATGATTGTTGTGGTGGTCGTGTCTCGAGGAATTGGTGTCTTTATACCAATCAAAATACTTTCTATCAAAAAAACATTTGAGAAAAATACTGCACTGATCATAACCTGGGGCGGGCTTCGTGGAGGCTTGAGCATTGCTCTAGCTCTAAATCTTCCAAGCAGTTTGGGTACGGGAAAAGACCTCATCTTAATTCTTTCATACGGTGTGGTTTTATTTACCATCTTGGTACAAGGGTTGACGCTCAAAAAAATTGTAAAATAATTTGATAACCAATTAAGGTGTCGTTATATTTGAATCGAGTAGTTCAGGCTGTGACAACAGCAATGTCTAACAAAATATGAAAGGAGGTGTCTATGTCTTATGATAATCATTTAAGGAATTCAAGACAGCAGGTGCCGACTAACGGTCCGCTGTAGCTTTCCTTATCTATTTATAAAGCGGATCGATGGATCCGCTTTTTTTTCATATGCAATATATCCCACAAGCCGATTTAAACGAGTTTTTATCCGAAGATCCGGTTCGAAAAGAAGCCTTTGTTCAGCATATCGGAACGGCCTTTCAGGAAATTGGATTTCTGGCTCTGAAGGGACATTTGTTGGATGCTGCACTTCAGGAAAAACTCTATCAAGAAATCCGTAACTTTTTTGAACTACCCAGCGAAATAAAATCTACCTATGAAATTAAAGATGGAGGTGGCCAAAGAGGATATACTGGTTTTGGAAAAGAACATGCTGCAGGAAGAACTGTAGGTGATCTGAAAGAATTTTGGCATTTTGGTCAGGATCTAAATCTCAAACCCGATCTAAAAAATAAGTATCCCGACAACCTTATTGTCCAAGAACTCGAAAACTTCAATCACATTGGAAATTTAGTATTCCTTAAACTCGAGGAAACCGCAAAACTTGTCCTTCAAGCTTTGGCTCTTTTTCTCAAACTAGACGAGCACTACTTTGACAAATATATTGACGGTGGAAATTCGATTCTACGCGCCATACATTATCCTCCTATCACTCAGGCACCAAAGGACGCAGAACGTGCCGCGGCACACGGAGATATTAACTTAATTACACTTTTGATGGGTGCTCAAGGAGGAGGATTACAAGTTTTGAATCGGCAAAATCAATGGATTAATGCCGTGGCACAACCCGATGAATTGATGATTAATATAGGAGATATGCTTTCCCGTCTGACGAACAATCTACTTCCCTCCACCATTCACAAAGTGGTCAATCCGCCTCCAGAACAATGGGGAAGTTCACGCTATTCCTTGCCTTTCTTTATGCATCCTATTCCTCAAATGCCTCTAAATTGTTTACCTCAAACTGTAAGCGCAGCACACCCAAAACAATATGAAGATATTCTGGCAGGAGATTTTTTACACCAGCGTTTGGTCGATTTAGGTCTGCTTAAAAAGTGACTTTTATCCTTTTTTTAATTCCTCTAATACTGCCCGTCCCAATGCTGCTAAAAAAGGAATTCCTTGCGCTTCAAATTCATATTGGTCATCGTTAAAAATACCGTTTTCGTTGACTAGTATTGTTGCGGTTAAAAAAAACTCAATCCCACTTGATGCCTCTTTGACATAAGCAACATCAGTCAACGTTCCATAGGCATATCCTACTTTGTTATAAATCCGAATTTCTGGAGTCATCGCCCCCTTTTGATCACCATAAATTAGGAACTTTCCATAACTATCCCAATATGTTCCATCTTTATAATTTGGGTAATTACTTTCTAAAGTGGATCGGCTCATCCAAAATTTTAGGAACGAATAGTCCTCCTCAGTAATCTCAAATTGTTGTTCTTCTGAAAATAACGATGGGAAAATTAGTCGTTGAAGTAACCCTTGAAGGTCTCTTATGGAGATTCTGTTCTTTTCACTAAAGTCCATGGGCTTCTCTACAAAATTCCCATTGTTGAGATACCCTTTTCCTTTTTTGATTCCTTTCAAAGAATGTGGCTTCAATTCTAGTCTGGCGCGAAGAGAAGGCTGGTGATACAACGTGTCTTGGTCAGCATCCAAAAATATATATTCCCAAGTGGTGGTGTTGTCCGCTCCAAATAGAAATTTGTGGTGGAGTTGGGTGTTTGATAAACCTCTTTTTTTCAGTTCCAAATTGATGTAATCTCTCCCTAAAAAATCAAAAAGATAATTATAGGCTTCATTGTCGCTTACTAAAAAAATTTTTTTTATCAAATGATGGACCGTTACTTTTCCTTCGTTGTGGGTGGTATCCTTTTCAATGATTGGGTCTCCATTTTTATTTTTAATCAGAAAAGGGGTGTCTGCGTCAATTTGAATTCCTTGTGACTGAAGAGTTCTCAGTTTTTGTAATGCGAGAATTGCTACTGGTAATTTTGCCGTACTGGCAGGATAGAAATAGTGCATTTCGTCCAGTTGAAAAGAAGTCTCTTTAAGTTTGATTGCATTGGTGTTTGATCTTTCCACTTGACTGAGAAGAATTTGAATTTCGTGCTTTTCCTTCTCTTTTAAAATTTCTTGAAGCGCAGGAGTGGAATTCAACAACGCACGATCCAAAACAGTAGAAGAATTAGTACATCGTACAAGAAATGATCCAACCAAAGCGAATGAAAATACCCTTAGTAAATATATTTTAAACATAGATGATGTTGTTAATGGCTTATTACAGCAAAGTTAAGTACTATTGAAATAAATGGTCTTGAAAAAACAGAACTACCTTCTTTACATTTCATCGAAAGCTGCAATATCTTGCGCAGAAGTCAAGTCCAAAATATGTTCTTCCCTTCCAAAACAAATGATTTGTTTTGGTTCGTTTTCGTTAAGCATTTTGATTGCTGTAGGGAGTTCTTTTTCTTGACGCTCTGGGTGAATGGGACAATTTTTTAGATAAGGATAAAGTTGACCTCCATGAAAACTAAAAATATTCATACTCACTCTAATTTCTCCTTTACTGTCTTGGTATTTTTCAGCAGTTTGCGCATCTGGTTTTTCAATGATACCGTTTAAAAACCCTTCTGAATCAATATCCATTACCGCAAATTTGCCTATACGTTCGTCGCTAAACTTTAGCGAAGATCGAGCATAGCTGATCAAGGCATTGGGCGTCTTTCTGTTTTGGAGCAATTGTTTGAAGGCTCCTTCGGAATACAAATTATCTCCATTACAAATTGTAAACGTCTCATCAAGTAAGGCTGGATACTGTTGCATAGCCTGTTCCACGGCGTCTGCTGTTCCTAGGGGTTTTTCTCTCCCTCCTTTTAGGTGTTGAATTGCAAAATGCACCTTTGCACCAGCAAAAGAATTTCCAGTTCTTGCACTCCCAACCCATTCTTGAAAGGCCTCATTATCTGGACTTGTGATTAAAAATACGTCAGTATACCCTACTGCTACTGCATTAGAAATCAAATGAAAAAGAAGCGGTTTTTGATTTGTTCCCAATGGAATTAAACTCTTGTGTACACGCTGTGCAAGATTTTTTTGATCTGAAGACAGAAGACTGTTTTCGAGCGATTTTTTCATTCGAGAAGAAGCACCTCCCGCCATAATCATCAGACTTTTCATTCGTTATTCGTTAAAGTAATTTCATATGCTTTTTTTGCTCCAGCTTTTAGAAATGCAAGAATGACCTTTTCTTTTGTGGCTTCGCTGACCATAGCCACCATACAACCTCCGCCACCAGAACCTATTATTTTAGCACCTAAAGCACCTGCTTGTAAGGCAGCTTTGATTTGCTTTTGCATGACTTCTGGTGTGTTTTGAATCCGCTCCTGGAGAATGACTTGGTGGGCATTCATCCACTTTCCTAAAGTAACGTGGTCTGTTGTGGAACTGGATAACATAGCTTTTGCATTTTGTGTTAAAACAAAATTATAAACCGCAGCATACCAATGTGCTTGATAGGGCTTTGAAACATATTTTAAATATTCTTTATAGTCTTCTTCACCAGCTTCTTGCATATTAAAATTGGGTACATTTTTTTGAACTTCGGCTATAGCGGCTCTCCCATACGTTTTTGCGTTTTGTAAAACAGTTAACGTCTGTTTTGCTATTCCTGACTCTGCTATCACTAAACTCCCAAAATCAGCTCTCAACCTTTGCGTTTCAGCTTTCAACGTGTCAATATACAACAGGCCTCCCTGAGCGATCGTATATTGATCCATTAATCCTCCCGGTTGATTGAAATAGGTGACCTCTGCCTCATACGCCCATTGGCCAATTTGTATATCTGAAATATCCTGATCCTGGTTTGTGGCCGTCAAAAGAAACCGAATCCAGGCAACTACTAAGGCTGAGGAACTGGATACTCCAGCATTGATAGGAATATCGCCCCAAATTTTGATGTCATATCCTTGCGTAAAATGAAAACCCTGTTTACGAAGTACAACTAAGACAGAACGAATGTAATCTTCGTTATGAATTGTATTCAATTGTTCATTTAGGTCTATTGACATATCTTTATCTATATCAATAAATTGTAAAAATAAGTTAGTTGTCGAATTAGGCGTTCCCTCAATATAAATATACCGGTTTATTGTACCTGCAATAACAGGTAAATCCAGATAATCCTGATGGTCTCCAAAAAAACAAATTCTTGCTGGAGCTTTTACTTGAATCATTCTTTTAAAATTAGGAAACGATATTCAAAGGCTGGGTTTGTTTCCAAGAGCCACGAGTAAAATCGGGGAACTTTTGAGGCATTCCCCCCTGGGCAACTGAGAGTTCACTCAGAGGCGAAACTGCACTCCAAAGACATCCTTCGTAAATATTTTGATCTAGAGGCATTCCGTTTCTCAAACATTCTACAATGCGATACAGCATCATAAAATCCATTCCTCCATGACCTCCCATTTTCTTTGACAAGGCTCCAAGGCGTTTGTACATTGGGTGTTCGTGTTGTTCGAATATAGCCTCTAATTGCTCCCCTTCTGCCCAACGGTGATGACTGTCCGTTACCCCAGGGACGCCTCCTTCAAAAGCTATTCGAGTTGGAAAGCCTGCTAGAGCTCCTTTAGTTCCTTGGATTAAGTTGTGACGAGTATAAGGCCTGGGACTAGTCTCATCCCATTGTATCATAATCGTTCTCCCTAAATGAGTTTTGATGATTGACGTGTTGATGTCTCCTCCTTGATAATCTAAAGCATTCCATTTATGATCCGAAGGATAATTTTTTTCAGCGTATAAATTTCTTCCTCGAGCAGGAGAAGAAAAAGAAACCAAACTTGCAAACTGATCTTCAGTTCTCCCCAGATTCATATATTGAGCTACAGGTCCTAGACCATGTGTTGGGTATAAATTTCCATTGCGTTTCGCATAGTGGGGGGTTCTCCATGAGCCTGTGCCTCTTTCTTGTTCCTCCATCTGAAACCGAAGTTCGTGAATATAAGCTGCTTCAGCGTGGAGCAATTCTCCGAGCATTCCTTTTCTACAAAGGTTGAGATACAACAATTCCTCCCTTCCATAGTTGACGTTTTCCATCATCATACAATGTTTCTTGGTCTTTTCTGAGGTATCAATAATTTCCCACATTTCAGGTAAGCTGACCGCTACAGGTACTTCTACAAATGCATGGGCGCCTTGTTTCATGGATTCAATCGCCATCAAAGCGTGATTATTCCAGTTGGTAGCTATAATTACCGCATCGGGTTTTTCATTTTTCAACATCAGCTTCCATTGGTTTTCATCTCCAAAGTAACGGGCTATATTTTGATGCCTTCCGTTGCCTGCTTCTTTACAGTTTGTAACGGAACGGTCTACCCAGTCTTCATACAAATCGGCTATTGCAACAATTTCTGTGCCTTCAATAGCCGCTAATTGTTTTGCATGGCCTGTCCCCCTTGCTCCCACGCCAATAAGAGCGATGCGAACGGTATCTAATTTAGGTGCAGCAAAGTCACCCATGTAAGTTCCTTCTGAGGGGCGCTTTTCATTTTCTTCTGAACAGGCAAGATGGGATGCCATATATAAGGAAGCAGCAGAGATACTTGATTTTTTTAAAAAATTTCTGCGATTAAAATGTTTCATGATTGATGTTTTTTGATGTTATATTCATTCTGGCATCTTGAAATAAAAGTAAAAAAATCTTTGAGATCCTCAGATTATGGAGCAGAGAAATCAATCAAACTTATTGAAATAATTTATATCTTTAAAATAAAAAACATGGGTGTAGGTGGAACTGTCATTGCGAGTATAGCGGTTTGTTTGCTAATTGGTCTAGTGATCGAACTGAAAGAACGTCACTTATAAAAATACAATGGGTTACTTTTTGAGAAATATTTTAGTCTATGGATTGATAGCCCTTGTGGTTTGGATGTTATATTCCGCTATTCGAGGGATGAATAATAAAAAGAAGTAATGCGAAAACTGTCTCCCAAACAATACTTGATACTTTCCTTGGGCCTTCTTAAGAAAGTTGTTTTTCTCTTTCTTTTCTTCAAAAATTAAGGCAATAAAGAAAGGCCTTAAAATTTATTGTAATGCATAAGATGTTTGGAACCGTCCTTTTTTTAATCTTATAAAGAAATCCTTTATTAGAAGATAAAAAGGGTTATTCTGAAGCGTCCTCGTTCGAGGTGACTACTCGATCCCAAATCGTTATTGCTCCACTAGTTTGATCATTCCAGACCATCCTATTGTCACTGTTTGAAAAAGTGATACGATATTTGATTGCATTGCTTCCTTGAATAAAAGAATAAATCCCCGATTCTGGATCAACTTGCCAAGTATATACAGAAATTACTGGGCTCAAACAGCCACGTCCGTTGACATCAATAAAAACATAGGATGTGGTAATCAGGTTTTCTGTAGCTGAAGCTGTAAAGTCTAAACAGGAATACTCAGGAATCAAATCCACTAACTTATCCTCCAATTCTTTCCAAATAATTGTTTCCCCTTCAGTTTCTGCGATAGAATATATTGTCCATTCTCCAATAAGTTTATCTTGGGGTAATTCTTCTTTTGAACAGCTTAAAAAAAGTGTCCCTGTAAGAAGAAGAAGAAGTGAAAGTTTACTGTAAAAATTTGATTTCATGATGATTTAATGTCTACTCAAAGAAAATGAATATCTTCCTATTTTGGAATGAATCTGCTGATTTTTTATAAAATGTTATTACATCCACTTTTCAAAAATGAATTTTAAATATGTTTGACCATTTTTAAAAGAGTTAAAAATCCACACTATATTTGGGAAAATGAGGTTATGAAAAGTGGCATACTTGTCTTTTTTTATCTGGTGAGTGCCTTCCTTTTGGGTCAAGAAGCTCCTACAGGCGTTTATCTAAAAGTTTTAGGAACTGTACAAGACGGAGGTGCACCCCATATTGCCTGTAAAAAAAAATGTTGCTCTCATCTGAATGCGGAAGAAATCAATAATCGAAAGGTTACGGCTCTTGAAGTTTTTGATACAGCAACTGAAAAAAGTCTTTTGTTTGAAGCCACACCCGATATTGTTTCGCAATGGACCGCTTTACGTTATCCTCTTCAAGGTATTTTTATAACTCATGCTCATATTGGACATTATTCTGGTCTTCTTCAACTTGGTAGAGAGGCACTTGGAGCCAAAAAGATTCCCGTTTTTGCAATGCCTAAGATGCAGTCTTTTTTGGAAAACAATGCACCTTGGAGCCAATTAGTAACACTAGAAAATATTGTAATTGAATCACTTGAGAATAAAAAGACGATACGCCCCATAAAAGCGGTACAAGTGACTCCGCTTCGGGTTCCTCACCGAGATGAATTTTCTGAAACTGTAGGTTTCATCATTTCAGGGCCTCATAAAACGGTTCTTTTTATCCCAGATATTGACAAATGGTCTCTTTGGGATGAAGATCTTGTTTTGTGGTTGAATAAAGTGGACATGGCGTTCATCGATGCAACTTTTTTTAGTTCAGAAGAAGTGCAACATAGAGCGATCTCAGAAATTCCCCATCCACTAGTCCAAGAAACAATCCAACTTTTAAACACTAAATCCAAAACTTTTAAAAACAAGGTGTATTTCATACATATGAATCATACCAATCCCTTGCTGAACCAAGATGGGGATACCACAAAGTGGGTGCTTAAGCAAGGTTTTCGAATTGCCCGTTTGGGACAACAATTTAAATTGTAACTCATGTTCTCGATCTTTCTCTCTGCATTTGACTGAACAATTGAGTGATTACTTGCTTTTAAAAAAGTGAGGAGGCTAATTTTTATGCTAAGTCTGATTTGAATTTGAATTAAAAATTGTGAGTACTTGCTTTATATTACATAGTGTAAAACCTCCATTTCTCTTAATGAATTTGGGGTAGCTAGGGTCAAAGGGGTAGAAAACGCCCCATTCAACACTTAAAATTCGGGTCAAGCCTAGTTTACACGACCCACAGGACGTACTTCACTCCCTTTGATTCCTGTCAAACGGTCACCTAAAACACCTCGAATTGAATCTGCAATCTTGGTGATTTTTATGACCATTTCTGGATTTTGTTTCGCTACATCAATTTGTTCACTTGGATCATTGTCTAAGTCGAAAAGTGCTGCGGTTTCTATGGTGTTCATTTCATAAGGGATTGGAAACCCGTCATTGGTTCCTTCTCTTCCATTAAGCGAACGATAAGTATGCGGTACATAAAGTTTCCAATTTTTGTGACGTACGGCATGCAATTCGTTGGTACGGTAGTAAAAAAAGAAGTTTTCATGGGGGGCTTTGGTCGTAGTTCCAGTAAGTAAGGGTACTAATGAAGCCCCATCGATTTTCTTTTCTGGGAGACCACTCCCTGTAAACTCTGCAATTGTAGGTAACCAATCTATCCCCATCGCAGGTGCCTTAATTCGTGTATTGGGTTGAATTCGTTTGGGAAAATAAGCTATTCCTGGAACACGGTGTCCTCCCTCCCAATTGGTGCCTTTACCTTCTCTAAAAATACCCGGAGAACCTGAATGTCCGCCATATGATAGCCAGGGGCCATTATCTGAGGTAAAAACGATTAACGTATTGTCATCCAGTCCTTCTTTTTTTAATGTTTCCCAGATGCGTCCAACCGAGTCATCAATTTCACGTATGACATCACCATACAAACCACGCTTTTGAGTGCCTTGAAACGCTTCTGCTGCATACAAGGGAACATGAGGCTGTGGATGAGGTAAGTATACAAAGAAAGGGCTCTTTTTATGGCGTTGAATAAAATCAATCGCTCTATCTGTAAGTGCTCCAGTTAAAAAGGTTTGGTCTTCCAGCACCTTAAGTGGGGTTTCATTTTCATACAATTTAATATCGGGAAAATTAAACACGGTTCCTTGTTGAGGATGTTTGGGCCACATATCATTGGAATATAAAATTCCGTAGTACTCATCAAAACCGTGTTTTCGGGGCTGAAATTGGGGTGCATCTCCCAAATGCCATTTTCCGAAAATCCCCGTTGCATACCCTTTTGCTTTTAATAATTCAGCTAGGGTGGTTTCCTCTGGATTGATTCCTACTTTAGAGCCAGGGCCGTAAGCATTGTGAATTCCCACTCGATCGGGATAACATCCAGTCATTATTGAAGCGCGCGATGCTGAACACACTGGTTGCGTAGCGTAATAGGATGTAAAATAGGCTCCCCCTCTAGCCAGTTGATCTAGATTTGGAGTTTCAATATCCGTCGCACCGTAAATACCCAAATCACCATAGCCTTGGTCATCTGTGAGTATAAAAATAATATTGGGAGGGGTTTCTTTGCTACAGCTAAAAGCGAGTGATAAGAAGACTAAAAAAAGAATGTTTTTCATATTGCGATGTGACTGGTTTTAAATGAGTTTATCAAGAAATTTTTGTGGTGATTTATTATGGTTTTTCTATTTGAAGTTTCAAAGTAATAAATTATAGGTTTGACTCCATTTACAATTTGACAAAAAATGTCATTAAAAATTAACAATGTCCCTATTTTCAATATTGGATTGTTGAATATTGAAAAAAGTCGTGTTTTTGATATTTTTTTAAAACAATATTTAACTAGTGCTTTTTATCTTTGAAAGAAATAAGAAAATATTCCATTTTTATTGCATTATTATCAATGAAAATGTTTTAAACTTTCATTAAACTTGTTTCTTATTCTTTGTTAATCTATTCATTTGTTTGCCGCCTCAGTTGAGGCGGTTTTTTTATAAATCGAATATTTAACCATCCTGATCGTTTGCATAAAACTCCCTCCACAAGTGCTTAAAGTAGCAATCACTCTTGTAATAACGCAGCTACCTTTTCTCCCACTTTACTTCCAATAGCAACTCCCATTCCGCCGAGCTTCACGCCAATGGCAATGTTATTACTCTCTTTTTTGACGATGGGCATCTTGTCTTTTCCAAATGCCATAATTCCAGACCATTCCATTTCTATCGAAAATTTTTGATCTGGCAAGATGAACTGTTTCAAATCAGAGATCAATTTTTCTTTGATCTTCGAGTTGATTCCAAAACTAGTTGTGGTTTCAGCATTTAAATCTAAATTGCGACCACCACCCAATAGGATGCGGTTTTCTATATCCCTAAAATAATAATATCCTTCCTCATAGTGAAAAGCACCTTTTATTTTGAGATTGGGAATAGGTTCTGTTAGCAATACAAGTCCACGCCCTGGAGAAAGGTTCAAATCGGGAAGTAATTGTGTTGCAAAACCATTGTTACAGATAGCCAATTTTTGACAAGTCAGCTGAATTTCTTGATTTTTTAAACTCAGCGAAAGGATCTGCGCTGGTGTTTCTAATTCAAAGTTAGTCAATGTCGCATGTGAAAAAAAAGAGATGTCTAGTTGGTTGACTTTTGAGCGAAGGGCACGCATCATTTTACCTGTATTGATTTGACCCTCAAATGGATTTTCGATCAGGTGTTTTACTTTTCCAGAGTCAAAACCAAATTTATTTATTTTGATATTATTATGAGAAAAAACTGCTTTGTGAAGTAGGGGTTTGAGTAACGAGTTGAAATAGTCGATTTGATCTAAAGCCTTGGGATTCTTTTCAAAAAACAGCTCATAGCCTCCTTTCCATTGGAGTCCCAAAGTCTGATCTCCCAAGATTTCACGGAGTAGCGCTAGTCCTTCCAAACGCATGTTTACAATTTTACACAAGGTTTTTTCATCCATATGTTGGCGGTCGTCCATCAGTTCTGTAAGCGAACCAAAACAAGCAAAACCTGCATTTTTGGTGCTTGCTCCTGAAGAAAACAACCCTCTTTCTAGAATGGCAACACTAGCATTGGGATTTTGTTTTTTATAAGAAAGGGCACAACACATCCCAGTGATTCCCCCTCCTAATACGACTAAATCGTAATGAAGTAATTGTGTTTTTTCCCAATAACTAAGCATTTGAATCTTTACGTTTTTTAAAAATATGAAAGGGAATCGATCTTTTTATGTCCTTTTGTAAAAAAGTACAGTGGTGTCATAGGTTATTGAATCCTAAAACCACCTGCTAAAACTTTCGTTTACCTTAAATAAAGCACATCCAGAAAAAGAAAAATTCATTTTAAAAACTAAATGAATGCCACAAAAGGCACTTTGAAAAATGCACTTCTCTTAGGCATAATATATCCCGGTAACAATTCTATACGCTAGGTAAATACCTGTAATTGTCCATACCCACCATCTGTTTTTCATATACCATTCCATAGTGACTGATTTTTGTTAAATAACAAGGTATTGATAAAATTTAACATCAATGAAAATAAGGAATTTAAATAGTTTTAAAAAAAAATGTATTTTTACGCCGATTTATGACGTAAGACAATGACGAAATTACAATTATTTACTATAATTTTAGTGTTTGTAAACCTACTTGCTTTCGGGCAAGATGTGACCTTAACTGGGACTGTTTATGATGCTGAAACCAACCAACCTCTCCCTGGTGCTACAGTAATAATTAAAGATACAACCGAAGGAACAACTTCAGACTTTGATGGGGTGTATTCAATTCGTGTCGCTGTTGGAAAAACACTTTCTTTCAGTTCGATTGGTTATAAAACAGAAACACGTGTGGTTTCTCAAGCAGATCAATTAAACATTCTCTTGAGTCCCGACAACGAGCTCGACGAAATTGTGGTCGTGGGATATGGATCACAGAAACGAAGTAATATTGTAGGTTCTGTGGCAACTGTAAATGTGAACAAAGCCACCCAAAATCCAACTACCAACGTATCCGAACTCTTAAGGGGTCGGGCTGCAGGAGTGCAAGTCAATCTGGGTGATGCACGCCCAGGGGGAAATTCAAATATCGTAATCCGTGGAAATGTCTCCGTAGCCGGAGGAAACAATCCCTTGATCATTGTGGATGGTTTACCCTATGATAGTCTAAATGATATTGCACCAGAAGATATAGCAAATATTGAAATTCTTAAAGATGCTGCCTCCACATCCATCTATGGAGCTAGAGCTTCGAATGGAGTAATTCTAGTGACCACTAAAAAAGCTAGAGCTGGCTACACTTCTTTTAATTACTCAGGTTATGTTACCACTCAAACACTTACTAGAAACTTTGAAATTTACGATGGTCAAGGATTTTATGATTTTAGAATGGCCGCATGGCGAGCGCGTTTGGGAGTGGATAATCCACCATTGAAATTTGTTTGGAATGAATACGAATTGGATTTTATTGAAAACAACAATGTAGTTGACTGGGAAAACTTGGCACTCAACGACGCATTGCTCTCTAGTCACTCCATAAGCTACTCTTCGGGAACCGAAAAATCAACTGTCTATTCTAGTTTAAACTATTTCACACAAGACGGTATCATCCCTAATTCAGGATTTGATCGACTTCAGTTTAAGTTAAACTACAGTCAAAAGCTTACTGATAAATTAAGTCTAGATGGGATAATCAACATTCAAAATGCAAATCAAAGTAGAGAAACAGGAGGGCTTTTCCTAGCTAATATCAGTCCTATTGCTAAGCCTTATGACGATGAAGGAAACTTGGTGAAATATTACTTTGGGCCTGAAAATGCATCTGCGATCAACCCCCTTTGGGATCAGAGAGAGTCTATAGACGAAACAGAAACGAATCTATCAGATCTTAGTTTGAGATTGAATTATGATATTTTACCAGATTTAACGTATTCTCTAAAAACCTTTTTTAGAAATAGAAATACAGACCAAGGTACTTACCGATCTTCCCTTCATTCTGCAGGTGATGAGGGAATAAATGGAGTTGGTGTGTTGATAGATACCCAGTACAAACAACTGCTTGTTGAACATATAGTAAACTTTCAAGCGTTAAATAACGATCAACATAATCTTGATTTCACTGGAGTTCATTCTTATGATGAACAAAATTTTAAGTACAATCAGCTAGATAAATCGGATTTTGTAAATGACGCTTTGGGTTACAATGGCCTGGCTTCTAGTTTACTCAACAACAGCAGAGATGTGTGGAGAAGAAGAGTTCTTTCCTTTATGGGTAGAGTTCGCTATTCTTTCCAAGACAAATATCTTCTGGAAATGACAACTAGAGCTGATGGTGCCTCTGTATTTTCAGAAAACAACAAATGGGGGTTGTTTCCAGCACTTTCAGCTGCATACAAAGTTGATCAGGATTTGAACATAGATAGTATTGACCAGTTAAAAGTACGTCTTAGTTATGGTTCAACTGGAAACCAAGGGATCAATCCTCTAGAATCTTTGGGTGTAGCCGATTACAATCCTTACACATTTGGAGATTTGACTGTGAGTGGTTCTTCTGCTTCTTCTCGCCTGAGAAATCCAAATTTGCAATGGGAAACTACAACTACCCTGAACGCAGGAGTAGATTTTGGTGTACTTGCAAATCGTGTTCGGGGTACGCTAGAATACTACAAGTCGAATACCACCGATTTACTTCTAGACCGACAGCTAGCATCTTCTTCAGGTTATACGGTTACACGCTTTAACGTTGGAGAATTACAAAACACCGGTGTAGAGGTCACTTTAAATAATTCCATAATCCGCACAACAGATGTAAACTTTGATCTGGGTCTTATTTGGTCTACGAATACTAACGAAATTATATCGCTAACTGGCGAAACCCAAATAAACCCTCAAACTGGAGAAGAATATTTCATCGATATCACGGACACTTCAGGCAGAAGGCTTTCTATAGGTCAGTCCATAAACAGTCTTTGGATGCCTGAGTTTGGAGGGATTTATCAAGAGGCAGACTTTTTGGAAGGCAGCCCCATAACTCCTCGTGTTGGTGCTAAACCAGGACACATTCGCGTTCTTGACCAGAATAATGATGGAATATTAGACATCAACGACAATATTTTTATCAATGCAGATCCCGATTGGTACGGTTCTATAAACGCCACGCTTCGTGTCAAAAACTTTGACTTATTCATGGATTGGTATTTTGTTCAAGGAGTAACCCGAGTAAATTCAATACTCGCTAACGGTGAATATTGGAAAGCCTCCTTCAATGGCCCTATCGTTCCTTATTACACTCCAGATTCTCCATCCACAGAATGGCCTATGGCAAATGCTAATGCGGCTTGGCTCAAATACCTCAATTCATTTGCAGCTCAAGATGCTTCCTACCAGCGTTTGAGAACTTTAACAGTCGGTTATAATTTTGGAAATGATCTAAATCAGCTACTCCAAACTAAATCTGGACGAATCTACTTTACTGGGACCAACCTTTTGACCTTTACAGATTTCTTGTCATATTCTCCAGAACAGGATTTACGTGCAGGAGTCTTCCCTGAAACATTAAACATGACTTTAGGAATTAAACTAACGTTTTAAAAGCATAATCATGAAAAAAACAAAATATTTCTTTTTGATCATACTTTTAGGATTTACTATTTCCTGCTATCAAGATGATTTTTTAAAAGACGAATTACTCGCCAATAATTCGGTTGAATTTCTCTATTCTAGCCCTCAAGGAATAGGAAATGCGGTCGTGGGGCTCTATGCCCTAAATCGCGAGCCCTACCAACGGGACTGGTTCAACGGTGCAATTCCGCTGGTTCTTCAGGCAAAAGGTGACCTCTCTGCGGGTATTGATGGCGAAATTTCCCTGTTTAGTAATTGCTTTTGGGGATGTGGTATTGATGAAGACTATGGTGCCGAAGCAGCCTACGGATACTTTTGGGGCCATAATTATAAAATTATAGACATTACCAATAATATAATTTCGGGTGGCGAATTACTGCTTGCCGAAGGTAATACTGACCCTTCTTTAATTAAAAATATAGCTGAAGCTAAGACTTTTAGAGCACATGCTTACTTTACTCTGTACAGACTGTTTAAAAACATTTATATTAAAACAGAACCTACTACTCCAGAAACCGCTTTTGACCGCCCGCAAAGCCGCTCATCTAAAGAAGAGATTTTTAGCCTAATTCGTGAAGACTTGAATTTTGCGAGTGAAAATCTATCTTATACAACTGATGAGTTTGGAAGATGGACAAAAGCAGCCGTGGACCATGTGAGAGCCAAGGTTGAGATGTGGGAAAAAAATTATGCTGTCGCAGCAGAAATAGTTGACGATATCATCGCCAACAGTCCTCATGCACTAGTGAATGTAAATCAAGTTTTTCAAGGGGATCTTCAGCATGGAGAAACGCTTTTTGCAGTCAACTTTAAGAGAAATGCGATTGGAGGAGGTGCATGGCATCAACTGAACTGGCAGACCGTAGCGCATTATTCCGCTGTGCCAGGATTGGTTCAATCTCTTGAAAATGGAGGTGATGGATTTGGATTTATCACACTCAATCCTTACGCCGTAAATCTTTTGAATAGCAATGCCAATGACCAACGGATTGGAAACTATTACATTTTTGAATATCGCTACAACGACGAGAAGATGTTGCCCGCAGGTAAAAAAATTGGAGACCCCCTTGATCTCTATAAAAACGAAGCACAAGACGATGATTTCTTCATGTACTTTAAAAGACAAAGCCCTGGGGTCATCAAATTCTTTGATGATGGAGTGGATCCTACGGACAGAATGCATTTTAAAAATATAATGGTATATCGCTTAGCTGAAACCTATTTGATTGGAGCGGAGGCCCATTTGGAAAATGGCAACACCTCAAAATCAAGAGAATACCTCAATGCGGTTCGTGAACGTGCTGGGATTGCACCAATATCGTCCGCTTCCATAGAAACTATTTTAGAAGAAAGAGCAAGAGAGCTTGCCTTCGAAGGACAACGCTGGTACAGCCTAAAACGAAGAGGAATATTGTATGACTATTTAATGGATCACATGAATTCTGAACTGTTGAATGAATACTATGCCAGAAATCATGTAAATCCAAAGACCGTTTATAGACCTCATATGGTAAATCTTCCTATTCCTCAAGGAGTGTTGGATTTGTTGGGGTCAAATTACCCTCAAAATGAAGGATATTAAGATAATTACTAAATCAATTCAATTAAACAATAAATTATGAAAATAAATCGCTTTTTAATTTTAACATTTTCCTTTTTTGCAGTGACTCTTTCCTGTGAAAAAGACGTGGTAGAGGAGACTCCTATCATAACTGTAGAACCAACCCCTGAACCTACAACTCCTGATGATTCTGGAACAGACACCTCAGGATCCGATTTTGTGGAAGGTATTGACCCTAATTTAAATGATGAGCCTATTACATTTGAAGAATATGGCCCTAGTTTTGATGTTGATAATGCTCAAGCTGCTGACAGATTAGAAGGTAACTGGGGATTTTTTGGAGGTGTAGATGATGTGCAAATTACAGTAGAGTATGCTGAAAACCCAGACTCAGATAATGATGTAAACAGCTCTGAAAGAGTGGTCAAAGTAACTGAACCAGTTGGGGTTCAATCTTGGGCAGGTTTTTATTTTATGCTAGAAGAAAAAGTTAATTTCCCAAGTGGAAAAGAGGCTATTTCTTTTCAATTTTACTCTCCAGAACCAGGACATGTAGTGCTTCTAAAATTAGAAGATGAACTTGCTAACGAAACTGAGGGTAAAAAATCTACTGGAGATTTATTCGCTGAAACTACAGGAACAGGATGGGAAACTGTAGTCTTCAACATCCCAGATAAAGAGGGTCGTGATGGTTTTTACAACACCTTTACCTTGATCTTGGGTTATGGTTTAACAAATGAAGAGGAGACCACATACTATATCGATAATTTTGAATTTGCAACACCAGTAGAAGTAATCGCAGCAGCAGCTCCAACTACAGCTCCTGAAGTTCCTACATATAGTGCTGATAATGTAATTTCAATCTTCAGTGATGCATATACTGCAGTGGAAGGAATTGACCTTAATCCAAATTGGGGACAGAGCACAGTAGTGACCCAAGAGACGATTGACGAAAATACAGTCTTGAAATACGAAAATTTAAATTACCAAGGAACTGTTTTTGAAACTGCTATCGATGTATCCTCGAAAACGAAACTAAATATCGACTACTTTACAGGAGATGCATCAACACTAAAGTTTTTCTTAATTAGCCCTGATGGTGATGATGCTGATGAAGCTGCCGAGGAAAAAGCTTTTGAACTTGATCTTACAAATGAAGGACAATGGAATAGAGCTATTATCGATTTAACTCATTTTTCTGATGTAGTAGATCTTTCCGATGTATTCCAGATTAAAGTCGAAGGAACAGGAACTGTTTATTTTGATAACATCTTCTTCTATGGAGGTGAGTCAGATTCTGGAGATAACTTTACCAATGAATACGGAGGCGCTTTTGGAGGCGCTGTTGTAGTGGGTACAACCTTTAATTTTCCTTCTTCTTCAGAAGTATGGGCAGGTTTTGCAGAATTGTCACCAGCGACACTTTCCTTCCCTCATGGTGGAAAAATTACATTTAATGGAGCTACCGCTGGAACGGATGTTGACCTTAACTTTAAATTTGAGCGTCTAGGTCACAATGCAGAAGGTAATGGTGCTGCAGATACAGAACCTTCCTTCTCTACAGCTAATATTACGGTTTCTGGAACAGATGCAACTTCATACACTGTAACTATTCCTGCTCAAGATGAAGCATATACTTTTGCTTCTCATTTATTGTATCTTGTTACTCAAGATGCAGAAGTAACTCTTACCGATATTATTATTACTTCATATCACGAAGAGCAATAAAAAAAGTTAATTTTATTGAGACTATATACGATCCCACCTAGGTGGGATCGTTTTTATCCATCTAATACAAAAATTATCAAATATTTATATCCCCTTTTTGTAATACTCTGCCTCAATGCCCTTCTCACTTCATGTAGTAAAGACTCAAATGCTGACTTAGAAGTAAATTATACATTAGGAGAAAACGGTTCTGTTCGCGTCACTGCCGAAGCACCTCAGGCTGTTGTGTATCGCTTTTCATTTGAACCTAACGCTGTTTTTGAAAATAGCTCAGGGGATATTGAATATACCTATGCTAATAAAGGAAATTACACCTTAGGAATTTGGGCTTTTTATGATTCAGAATACAATTCCTTTAGCTATAAAACGATAGATTTAGAAATAGTTAATGCAAATGGAAATACTACAACTGTTGTGGATCCAAATAACCTTGACACCTCAGAAGAAACAACTGTCTATACTGACTTCAATCTGGTATGGAATGATGAATTTAATTATGAAGGAGCTCCTTCAGATAAAAAATGGCATCATCAATACATCCCCATCATAGGGGGAAGTTGGGCTAATGGTGAAAAACAACATTATACCGCACGAATGGACAATTCTTTTGTCAGTGATGGAACGCTAAAAATTGTAGCTAAAAGAGAAACGTATACTTATGAAGGAAGCAGAAAATCCTTTACCTCTGCAAGGCTAAATTCTAAGTTTGATTTGGAGTATGGAAGAATTGACGTACGAGCCAAATTACCTAAATCAGAGGGGACCTGGCCCGCAATTTGGACCCTAGGAACTAATGTTGGTGAACGAGGAAACTACTACGGTACCTCTGCAGGAAATGTAGGCTGGCCTGCTTGTGGTGAAATTGATATTATGGAACAAAATGGCAGCGATAAAGAAACACTTTATGGAACTTTTCATTGGGCTGATTCTTCTTCTGGAGATAATGCATCGTATGGGCAGACAAAAACAGCTTATGAATTAGGAATCAATAATCCCGTTGATGCTTTTCACCTTTATTCCTTAGTTTGGACACCTTCATCTCTTAAAATATTTGTTGATAATACGCTTTTAGTACAACTGTCTAATTCAGCGAGTGTCCCATTTGATAACCCTCATTATCTGATTTTAAATATAGCGATGGGTGGAACCTTAGGAGGTACCATTCCCAACTCCTTTTCACAAGATACTATGGAAATAGATTTTGTGCGTTTTTACCAATAAAAGCAAAAAACTACAAGATTACTAATTGACATTTCTGCGCACAGTACTCTGCCCTGGATCTGAAACTTCAAAGCTTTCAATATAGCCACGGTCTTGGAGGGTTACAAAAGCCGTAGTTCCTTCCTTTCCACCAAAAGCAATATTGGAAACATTTTTCCCTTTGAGTTCAATTTCCTTTAAAATTTTTCCTTCAGGAGAAACTTTCACTACTGTTCCCTTGCCATAACGAGTGATGTATAAATTCCCTTTTACATCGCATCGCATACCATCCATACCAAAATCTTCAAATGAAATCAACAATCGCTTATTTTCTAAATTTTTTGAATCTGTGATATCAAATGCCCAAACGTTTCTTTGCACACTTTCATTGACATACAGTGTTTTACCATCAGGGCTAATTTCAATACCATTAGTGGTACCCATTTCATCCACCATCAATTCAAAATTCCCTTTTTCAACCTTCCAAACTTTCCCGGTACTAGCACCCCAATTTGGATCAGAAGCAAATAATAAATCTCCCGAACCAAGGGTTAAATCATTTGGCTGATTTGCATTCGGTTCGTGAGCGTAAACAGTAACTGCTTTGGTTTCTGGATCCACTTCTAACACATTATGTCCTGTATAATCTGCCAAAAACAAGTTTCCCTGTTCATTGATTCGTATTCCGTTGGCCGTACTACCCTCAGGCAATTGGTCGATAAAAAGAGAAAAGTTTCCAGAAGTATCAATTTTACCAATTGTTCCTGAATGGTCTGGATTTACAAAATAAAGATTTCCCTTTTGGTCCACAGCAGGCCCTTCTAAACCTCGGGTAAAAGATCCCACGTATGCGTAGTCTGTGGCAATATATAAAGGTTCTGATTCTGTACAAGCGCCTAAAAGAAATAAACTAAAGACCGAAAAAAAATGTACTGTTCTCATGCTTTTATTGATATTAGATTTATTTTATCCAATGTACAGATTATTTTTTGTAAGTTTAGTATATGAGATGGTATGTATTTCTTCTTTTTGTAGTTGTTTTTTCTTCTTGCACTTCAACTAATCCTGCTATGCTTTACGTTCAGCAAATCAATCCTCCTGAAAAACTAAGTTTTGAATCCATTTCTACCTCGTTAGAAATTGAAACAGAAAAAATCCCCATCGATAAGCTAAATTGGGAAGCTTTTGCATATAAACCTGATGTTGCCTTTAGGATTGGGCATTCTGAAAACGTTTTATATTTAAAGTTTTATGTGTCTGAAGCTCATATCCTAGCCCAGCACAGTAAGCCGAATTCCTCCACACACCGAGACAGTTGTGTAGAATTTTTTATAGATCCTGATCAAAGTGGAGGTTATTATAATTTTGAGTTCAACTGTATTGGAACCACCCATCTGGCTTATGGTCCCAACCGTCATAAACGCAGTTTTGTAGCTGAAGAGAAAATTCTAGATCAAGTCTTTACAGCTTCCACTTTAGGTACTACTCCTTTTGAGGAAAAATCAGGCGCTTTTCAATGGGAAATGGTCGTTGCCCTTCCTGCATCTCTGTTTGTTCATCATCCTGATTTAAATTTTAAATCATTAAACTCGAAAGCCAACTTCTACAAATGTGGTGACGATACAAGTCTACCACATTACCTGAGTTGGAACAAAATAAACAGTCCTAAACCCGATTTTCATCTCCCCGAATTTTTTGGATCACTTTTATTTGAGTAATTTCACTAGAAACAATTATTTATTTTGAATTCAAAAAAAATTATTACGAAAAGGACTTTCATTGGAAAATGGTTGGTTTTATTCCTTACTATATTGGTTTTTCAAAACTGCCAAAACCCTTCTGTAATACAAGGACCCTTATTTCTGCCTGAAGGATTTGAATCTAAAGTTTTTATTGACTCCATAGCAGAAACAACTAGACATATTGCTGTTTCACCAAATGGAAATGTGTATACCAAATTCAAAAGAACATCTGAAGAAGGAGCTTTAGCCGCGCTTCAAGATTTAGATAAAGATGGAGTGGCTGAACGGATCATTAAATTTGCAAATGACCCATCAATTAAAGGGAGAGGCTACGCAACTGCCGCTCGTATATACAAAGGGTATCTCTACTTCAGTAGTGAACTCGCTGTGTATCGTTACAAATTAGATCCTGAAAATTTAGTCCCCAACGGCCCATTAGAAACCGTTGTCATTGATGATCACCCTCATGGAATGCACGAACATATCGGGAAGCCAATTGCTTTTGACAATAAAGGGAATCTATATGTTCCTTTTGGAGCTCCCTCCAACTCCTGTCAAAATCCAAAAAGAACCCCACTTAGCCCAGGTGTATACCCTTGTCCGCAACTCGAAAAACACGGTGGGATTTGGGTTTTTGATGCAGAAACTTTAAATCAAACTCAAGAAGATGGAAGGCGTTACGCCACAGGGATTCGAAGCATCGTCGGGATGGATTGGAATTCAGATGATGAAAGTCTTTATGCGGTAGTACACGGGCGTGATGACTTATATCGTTTATGGCCCGATCGATATACCCCTTGGGATAGTGCTGTACTTCCCTCAGAAGAGTTTCTGAAAATAGAGGAAGGTGATAATTTTGGATGGCCCTATTGTTATTATGATCAAATACAAGGAAAACGTGTCTTATCACCTGAATATGGTGGGGATGGAAAACTAGTCGGTGATTGTCCAGACTTCAAACCTCCTGTAATGGGTTTTCCAGGACATTGGGCTCCCAACGATTTGGTTTTTTATCAAGGTGATGCGTTTCCAGACTATTATAAAAATGGCGCCTTTATCGCTTTTCATGGATCAACCAACCGTGCACCTTACCCGCAATCGGGCTATTTTATTGGCTTTGTTCCGTTTAAAAATGGTGTCCCAACCGGTGAAGTGGATATTTTCGCAGATGGCTTTGCTCAGGTAGATCCTATTATCAGTGTTCGTGATGCTGTTTATCGTCCTATGGGAATTGCATTTGCGCCAGACGGAACGATGTATATTGGAGATACTGAAAAAGGAAGAATTTGGAGTGTTAAGTTTACAGGGGATAAAAATCAATTTGGGAAAGCTTCCCTTGAAAAAATGGAAGCACGTAAACTCCTCTCCCACTTTAGAACTCCAGATCCGGATCAAGATCATCTAGGCGAAAAAAACCTAACTGGAGGACAATTGATTTACAAAACTTATTGCGCGGCTTGTCATCAAAGAAATGGAAAAGGTGCCTCTGGTAGATTTCCTCCTCTAGATAAAACCGATTGGGTTGTAGGTGACAAAGAGCGTTTGGTCCATCTAGTTCTCAACGGAATGGAAGGTCCCATTAAAGTAAATGGAGAGGATTACAACAGCATGATGCCTCAACACAGCTTTCTCAAAGATGTAGAAATTGCAAAAGTATTGACCTACATTAGAAAAAACTTCGGAAATGATGCTACGGCTGTAACAGTCGAAGAGGTTAAAAAATTCCGTGAATCCAATACCAAAAACCAACCAAAATAATATTTATATGAAATCAAATTTATTTAAACTTCTCTTTTTTATTGTCTTATTCTCTTTTTGTACTTCTGGAGCACAGCAATACGACCTTGTTATTATTAATGGACATGTAATTGATTCTAAAAACAAGTTGGATCAAAAAATGGATGTGGCCATAAGTCAGGGAAAAATTGTTGCAATAGAAAAATCCATCTCTCCTTCGGAGGGGAAAAAAGTAATTGATGCTGAAGGATTGATTGTAAGCCCGGGCTTGATTGATTTACACAGTCACAATTTTCACGGAACAGAACCCAAAAAATACTTAGCCAATAGTTTTACGGCACTCCCTCCAGACGGCTTTACCTTTAGAAATGGGATTACTACCCTAGTCGATGCAGGTAGTCCAGGATGGCGAAATTTTGATACCTATAAAAAACAAACAATCGATCAATCCAAGACTAGAGTTCTCGCTTTCTTAAATATTGTTGGAAATGGAATGGCAGGAGGATCTATAGAGCAAAATGTCGAAGATATGGATCCTGAGACAAGTGCTGCTTTTGCCAAAAAACATTCCGACTATATTGTTGGTTTCAAGTTGGCACACTTTAGTGGGTATAACTGGTCGCCTACAGAACGTGTAGTAAGCGCTGGCGAACTAGCAAATATGCCTGTAATGATCGATTTTGGTGGAAGCCAGCCCGAACTTCCGCTCGAAAAATTACTATTGGAAAAATTAAGACCTGGAGATGTCTTTACCCATGCCTATGCACAAGTAAAAGGAAGAACTCCCATAGTGGATGAAACGGGAAAAGTAAGACCTTATGTGTTTAAAGCACAAGAAAGAGGAATCGTCTTTGATGTGGGTCACGGCGGAGGAAGCTTTGTTTTTGATCAGGCAATTCCCGCCATGCAGCAAGGATTGAAACCTCATACCATTAGTACCGACTTACACACTGGGAGTATGAATGGAGGAATGAAAGGTCTGTTGAATGTGATGTCCAAATTTCTAAACTTCGATATGCCGTTATCTGAAGTGCTTGCTGCTGTAACTTGGCATCCTGCCCAAGTGATTCAAAAACCTCAACTAGGGAATTTGAGTGTGGGTGCGGAAGCAGATGTAGCTATACTCAGAGTTCAAAAAGGCGACTTTGGTTTTGTAGATACTTCAAAAAAGAAAATGAAAGGAACCCAAAAGTTAATTTGTGAGCTGACTTTACGAGAAGGTAATGTCGTTTACGATTTAAACGGTTTGGCGAGCCCTCTTTGGAAATAATAATATATGAAACGACTTCATAAAATTTCACTGTTACTATCTCTCCTATTAGGTTTAATGAGCCTCTATTTTTTCATTAGCCAACAAGCTTCTGATGCTGGGGTTTGGTTGGTCGGATTTTTTCTGTTTTTGGCTCTCGCCTTTAGAGGAATCTCATCACTAAAAGGGCTGTCCTTTACTGTGTTGATTTTTGCAGCGGTAAGTGTTTCTATGTATTTTCCTGCTCCATTTGTGGAATTGGGAGGTATGCAAATGAAAGTCCTTATCGTTCCATTGTTACAAATCATTATGTTTGGGATGGGTACCGCTATGAGTTTAAAGGATTTTTACGGTGTCATCAAAATGCCAAAAGGTGTTTTGGTAGGCTTGTTATGCCAATTTAGCATCATGCCTTTAGTTGGTTTTTCATTGGCAACCCTTTTTCAATTCCCTCCAGAAATTGCTGCAGGAGTGGTGTTAATTGGTTCTTCTCCTAGTGGATTGGCTTCCAATGTCATGGCCTATTTAGCAAATGCTAATGTTGCACTGTCTGTAACCCTAACTGCAGTAGCTACCGTATTGGCTCCTTTTATGACGCCTTTATTAATGGAATTTTTTGCAGGCTCCTTTGTTCCCATAGATTTTTGGGCTATGATGTTGAGTATTGTGAAGATTGTTATTCTTCCAATAGCTTTAGGACTACTTTTCAATCATTTTTTCCATGGAAAAACACCATGGCTTGACAAAAGTATGCCCATCATCTCTATGGCAGCCATCGTATTAATCATTACCATTATCACCGCCGCAGGAAGAGACAATTTATTGACCATAGGTGGGTTTCTGATTTTGGCCTCAATCATTCACAATATTTTGGGATATTTTTTCGGCTATTGGGGATGTAGGATTTTGAAAATGAAAGAACAAGACTGTCGTACCATTGCGATTGAAGTGGGCATGCAAAATGGTGGTCTGGCTTCGGGAATTGCACTAGAAATGGGCAAGGTAGCAACCGTAGGATTAGCTCCTGCAGTTTTTGGTCCGTGGATGAATATCTCAGGGTCTTCTTTGGCCTTGTGGTGGCGCAACAAAAAAATTATAACCTAAAATGACCTTACAAATGAATTTTTTAAAACTTAACATAATCCTTTGCCTCTGTACAATAGGGTTTGTAAAGGCTCAAGATCTATCAGTAGAACAAATGCGTTTTTTAACCCCTCTTTGGGAAGGCGATCGTTTTGACGACGGAAGACCTAGAGTAGGTGACGATATTTTAAAGCGAATGAAACAGGTCAGTATTGAAGAGGCCTGGGGTGTTTTGAGAAATGAAGGCTATCACAACCAATTTGAAAGTGGATGGGAACCCCTCCACGATGACATTCCTATGGTGGGACGTGCACTTACTGTACAATACCTTCCCAATCGTCCAGATGTAGCGCAACAAATCATCAAAAAAGGAAAGGCAGAGGGCGCAGTAGGAAATACCAACTCATGGCCCATCGATCGATTGGTGGAAGGCGATATTTATGTAGCAGATGGATTTGGAAAAATTGTAGATGGAACGCTGATTGGAGATAATTTAGGAAATGCCATTTATGCCAATTCTAAAAACGGCGTAGTCTTTAATGCCTCCAGTAGAGACCTAGAAGGGCTTTCACAAATCGAAGGTTTTAATGCCTTTGTTCGTGGGTGGCATCCCTCTTTTTTGACTGAAGTCATGCTCCTTAATATCAACTTTCCTATTCGAATAGGCGCTGCTACGGTCATGCCTGGTGATGTGATCTTGGCCAAGAAAGAAGGAGTGGTTTTTATCCCCGCACATCTGGCAGAAAAAGTCGTTGTAACCTCCGAGGTGGTTCGCCTACGAGATCTCTTTGGAATTAGCAGATTGAAAGAGGGCATCTATACTCCAGGACAGATAGACAATAAATGGACAGATGAAATAGAAAAAGATTTTTCCGACTGGTTAAAAGATCACATGGACGAGTTACCCGTCTCAAAAGATCAAATTAAAGCCTTGCTTGAAAAAAGAACTTGGTAACAAATTATTTAACAATCAAATATTAAAACAGATGAAACTAAATGAACAAAGAAGATCCAGTTTAAAAAAAATAGCCTATGCTGTAACTGGAATTTTTGGCTTAAACGTTGTAAAAGCCGCTGAAAACAACACTTCTAAAAAAATAGTAGGGACGGTGGTAGAAGATCAAAACATCCCTCTTTTTTCTGGAGCTGTAAAACATGGAAATACACTTTATATCGCAGGTAAAGGAGCCCATTTTGAAGGTGATATCAAATCCCATACAGATCATGTATTAAAAGAACTTGAAAAGGAACTTGTACGAAATGGATCTTCCATGGAACAAGTGCTAAAAGTCAATGTATATCTTGCAGATTTGGCCGATTACAAAGGTATGAATGAAGTCTTTCGAGGGCGATTTGGCGACAGCCCTCCAGTACGAACTACAGTAGCAACTTACGGAGGAGTTCCAGGAAATTCTCTGGTTGAAATGGACTGTATCGCCGCTATTAACTCTTAAACTATATACAATGATCAACAGAAGAAAACTTTTAAAATCACTCACCGCAGTTCCTTTTCTTGGGAGCTTTATGGGATATCAAGAATTGAGTGCAAAAACAGCTTTAACAGAAACAATTGGCACCACGCTAGAACGTGACTTTTTCAAAGAATTGGGACTTCGCACTTTTATCAATGCGGCTGGAACCTATACTTCAATGACAGGCTGTTTAATGCCAAAAGAAGTCACCGATGCTATAGGGTATGGAGCCACAGAATATGTCAACCTAGATGACTTGCAAGATAAGGTCGGAGATCGTATTGCCGAATTATTGTCCTGCGAGTACGCAACAGTAACTTCTGGATGTTTCGGAGCGATGTCCATCGCTATGGCAGGGGTTCTTTGTGGAAATGATCCGAAAAAAGTAAAACAGCTCCCGAATACAGAAGGGTGGGCGAATGAAGTAATCATTCAAGAAGGACATCAGATTGGTTATGCACAAGCCTTAACGAATGTTGGTGCCAAAGTAGTTTTAGTTAAAACCGCAAAAGAGATGGAAAAAGCCATTTCCAAAAAAACAGCCATGATGTGGTATTTAAATGCCAATACAGAGAATGGGGAAGTGAAATGGGAAGAATTTGTTGCCATAGGTAAAAAACACAACATTCCTACTTTTATCGATTGTGCAGCAGATGTGCCACCCGTATCTAATTTGTTCCGTTTCACAGAAATGGGATTTGATATGGTGGGATTTTCTGGAGGAAAAGGACTTCGCGGACCTCAAAGTGCAGGTCTCTTATTGGGTAAAAGAAAATATATCGAAGCTGCAAGAATGCACACACCTCCTCGTGGAGAAACCATCGGAAGAGGAATGAAAGTCAACAAAGAAGAGGTCTTAGGAATGATGGTTGCTCTGGAACTTTATCTGAAGAAAGACCACGACAAGGAATGGAAACTTTGGGAAGATCAAATTGAATTGATCAGTAGTAGTGTACTTGCAGTGGACGGCGTTCGAACAGAAATTCACGTGCCAAAGCATGCCAATCATGTCCCTAGTTTACGTATCCAATGGGATGAGAGCAAGGTTAAAATTACACCTGATGAAGCACGAAGACAACTAAGAGAAGGGCATCCTTCTATTCAAACGGTAGGAAACAAGTCCACAATAGGAATTACTACTTGGATGATGGTACCTGGCCAAGAACGAATTGTAGCCAAAAGAGTTCATGAAATTTTGAAAAGCGCTACCTAGAGGGTTTCTTTTGGTTTGAGAAATTAGACTACTACAATTTCGTCAGCATATAAAAATGCAGGTTTACCTGCATTAATATGCCAAGTAGGCATCTCTAGTATGCTCTCTGCATGCACCTTGATATATCGTGTCTTTCTACTCGTAAATGTACTGCTGAAGTTGTGGAAAGGCACCTTAACGATGTCAGGGTTTTTAGCAGGATCTGGCTCATGTGGATTGTTCACTATAACCGTTTCAGAATAAGTTTCGCCGTCTTCAGAGAGGGCATAAGAAACATATTTAGGAAGAATCAATTGGTGCCAGTTGGCTTGTGCTTGAACATTGAGAAAATCCATTTGCACACTATTGATTTCTTGAACAGCTCCAAGGTCTAAGACAAAGTCCATATGTGTTCCTTTATACGCTACCCAATTGGCGTCTTTATCAGGAAATCTCCACGACTCAAAAGCACCAAAAATCCCATTGGTAAAGCGGGATACTTCATCGACTCCCTTGCTTGGTACAGTAATGGGTATTATTTTCTTTTGATAGGAAAGTGCCTGTTTCATTTGTTCCATTCGGTCAAACATTCTTTTGAAATTAAGACCGTAATCTTCTAGTGAGATGGCGCGTTCTCCGATACGTTCAATTCCAGCCTTTTTCGCTTGCGTAAGGAAGCTTGAAACTTTTTCTTTCATTTCGGGTTTTACGATAACCTTTCCTGAAGAATTAAGGGTATAAAAACTCCCGGGTTTTCCCAAAGGAATCTGTCCGGCAATTTGAATTTCAGCGATCTCTAAAGGCAGTCGCGCTTCTCGGATACGTTTCAAGTAAATAGGTTCTGATTGAACTTCATTTTCTGCCTGATCAAACAAATCATTGTACTCCTCCATCATCTCAGGAGATAAGTAATTATCTACAGCGTCGCGAGGGTCTCCAAAAATATTCAGTCTAAATTTGTCTCGAAGTACGGCTTGACGCATTTGATCAATATATTGACGAACAAAAGGGGCTCCTAATCCATAATAGCCCTTGAGAAAATCGTCGATGATGGCATCAGGATCAGCTTCAGGGTTCCACATTAACTTAGAAATGAGGTAAGCTCTAAGATGTCCGAACTCCCCTTTATTTCCTGTGGCCTGCATAAACAAGGCTCCAACCCTATTGTTGATGTAAAACTTGATGTTGGGACCAATGGTATGTAAATTTGGAAAAGGGCTTACAGGATTGGCGAATTGAATGTTGTAATCCCAAATCAAAATATCTTCACTCATTTTTCCCCAGTCTTGTAAATCACGAGTGAATGCTGGGTCGGTATCAAAAACGGCCTTTTCGCGTGTGCTTTCGATATTGCAGAGCATGATGTTGACATTGGGTTCTGCTATAATATTGCTGGGTGCTGCTCTGGTGTACCAATAGGCTAGGGTTGAAATAATTTTATCGGGAAATTCTCGTGCCACTTTATTGACAAACCAAACCATAGAACCACTTGGTAGGTTTCCATATTTTTTGTCTAATGCAGCACATGGGCCGCATTGACAATATTTGTCATTGTCATTTTGGCTAACCGACCAATATTTTGCTTTGGGGTTGGCTTCTATTCTTTTTCGAAGATCCTCCACTAACGTCTGGAACATCGCTTCGTTTGATAAGCACAATTGGGTTACGGGATTTCGCTCTCCGTCGATTAAGGAAAAATACTCGGGATGGGTCTTCCCGTATTTTTCTGGGGGGACTAAAACCTCAAAAGTATGTACAAAAAGTCCCCAAGAATCTCGTGAAGAAAGTTTGTGCCACGAGGCATAGGCTTCGTCCCGTGCATCGTAATAAGAGGTTGTTCTGTATTTGATTACGGGTATTTTCACTTCATTATCAGGAAGGGTAAAGGAAGCTGTGGTGGGGAGCATCACCGCATCATCTGCACTGTATTTTCGAAAACCAAAAGATTCTAGTAACGAATACACTCCATAAAGTAAGCCCTTTTCCGACCCTCCTATGATCAAAAAATCATTCCCCAAATGATGGAATTGATAGCCGTCCTCTTCCAAGGGATTTGTATCAAGTTGGGCTGATGAAGCCATAAGGGTATTACCTAGGTAAATCGCATTCTCCCCTTGATAGCGGTCTTCTTGAACAACGGTTAGCTCTGGACTTGCTATTTTGGACAAAAACGCACGTAATTCTCCTGCAGCATTTTGTTCTTGAAGACTTGCATCTTTCGGGATCACAATGCTAAAGTGAGTCTTCCCTTCAAGGATTAATTCTTTTAGGGTACCAAAGCCGCCTTTACACGCATAATGAGATAAAGTAGCTAGTCCACCTAATGCAAGTCCTGAGGTTTTTAAAAACGAAGCTCGTGAAATTAAATTTTGTTTAGGTTCCATATTTTCTGTATTAAACGATTTACTTTATTGAGATGAAGCATTTAAATTCTACCAATGAAATTACTTGTTTTTATTGAATAAATATAACTTTCAATACCACGCGCTAAAATTGATTGAAAAGAAATGTACGTATTTATTTCAGCGTAAGCGGAAGTTTAAAATGCTATTTATGGCCAAAGTAATTCCGCTAAGTGAATTGTATCCTTGAATAACACGGTCTTCCGAGCGTAGTGTCAAAGTACAATCTTTGCCTCTTTTGAGGATTTTCAAAAAATCTTCCACTTCGTATTTCTCATTTGAAACGAGGTCTTCAAGTTGCAAAATGCGCAAGCGTTGATTCAAAATCATGAATTCTTTTACTTTGATTTTTTGGTCGGATATCTCAAAAAGTGCATAGTACTTCTGTGCTTTTTTAAACAGATTGCCCTTTATTGATAAATCCAATCCCCATTTTCTGGATTTAGAAAGGTGTAACGTTACAGAATCCTGAATTTCGTAATTGAATTGTATTGTGCCTACCACTTCAGCAGTATTGTTTTCTTGATCAGCGCGATATTCCCATTGAGAAAATCCTTTAGTCCCCAATACAACCAATACAAGGGCTATTTTGTGTTTTAAATTCATTGAAATAATACAGTATGTTTATCCTAAAGATACCCAATTGTAGAGGAATAACATTCGCTTAGTGCATAGAATTAAACAGATCAATAGCTCCCTCCATTCAAATTGCTTTAAAAATCTGTGTAAATTCCTCAACATAAACTTTTTATTGTGGATCCTTTATTTTAAAGATTTGGGTTATTTGCTCAACAAGTCTTATTTTTAAGATTGAATCTAAATCTCACGGAATTATGAAAAATTATCTAACTCCTCTTTCCATTCTTGTCGGTGCCCTATTTGTTGGAATTGCCATTATTCAGTCCAGCAAGTCGGAACAATACGAGTATGTTAAGGAGAACGTTGTTTTTGATAAAAACAGCGGAAAAACTTACTTTATCGATCAAAAACAATATGTCGATATCAAAGGAGATCGTTATCAATTTGACTAAATATCAAATTGCCCTTTAGCAATTGAGTTCTTTTCAAAGAAATGAAAATCCTAGCTAGCTTGTTCTAAATGTATAGACCCCTGAGCTGGACTGATTTCCATTGGCATCAATTGCTATAATTTTCCAGTAGTAAGTTGTGTTTTTAACCACTTCTACATCCAGATTCGTGTCTGGTGCTTCATAGTCGATCGTTTCAATGAGTGTCGTTGCATCTGTTTGATCCAAATACACTTCAAACTGAACCAGATCTCCATCTACATCAGAGGCGTTCCAATTTAGCGTAATCAGATTATTGATTTTTGGGGTTACATTTGCTCCTGAACGAGGTGAAATAAGCTCTGTAGGAAAAGGAGCATAATTGATTACTGCATCTCCAGCCAGATAAAACTTCCATTGGTCACTCTCTGATGGACTTGTGCCATCCTCACCTATACTTTTTACCATCCAACTGTATGGTTCCGCTTTTGTAAGTGCAATTGTGGTTTGATTGGAAGCGGATGTAAAGGTTTGAGAAGACTGTGTCAGTAAATTGGTCACCACAACCTCATAAGAAACTACATCTGTAGCAGCAGACCAACTAAATGCCACATTGCTTTGACTGTCATTGATAGAGGTTCCATCCAAACATGTTTCGTTATTGGTAGGGCTAATCAAAATAGCTATACCCGGGTCAATAGGAAGTGGCTCATCTGGCGTACAACTCGCTATAATTAAAATTAAACCTCCAAAAAGTAATGCAATTTTTCTCATGATTATTCTTTGATGACTTGTAATGATTGATCAAGAGTTTGACCTTTAACCTTTATGATATAAACCCCTTGTTTATAATTTGTGGTCTCCAACGTATAACTCCTCATACCAAAAGACAAGGATACGGTTCTGTAATCCACTAGCTGTCCGTTTGGAGCGTAAACTCCAATTTCAACTAAATTATCTTTACCTCCAATAAAGAGTTGTAATTCCTCTTTAAACGGATTAGGAGTATATTTTACTTCATAAGAATTTAGATAACTATTTTCAAAAAGCCCTTGACACTCAATACCTGTTGAGATCGATATGTTGTTGATCCCTTTTTCTAGCTGAACTGTATACTTGCTACTGCTAGTCTGAGTGGTTTTTCCATTTTGAGTGATTTGATAAGTTGTACCTCCACTTAAATCAAAGCTTACCGACTCTTCTGATTTACTGAAGAAGCTACTAACTACAAGCGGATCCGGCTCGGATATGGTTACTTCAAAACAGCGCTCAAATTCTAATGGATTTACTCCTTCTACGGTAACACATACCGAATAAACTCCTGCCGAAAGCTGATCCAAGCTCCAACTGCTTCCCGTAATACGGTCTGTGGTATTAACCGCTCCACTCACCGATACATTGTAGCTCACCGAGGTGTCTTGTACGGTCAAGCCAATACTGTTCTCCCCTGCACATTTTTCTGTTTTTGAAATTGAGAAGTTTTTTGCAGGTAAATAGTAGATTAAACATCCCTCTAGATCAACTAATTCTCCAAGTGGCGTGTCAGGACAAATATCGAATGGATTCCAAACCCCATCATGATCCGCATCATCTGTAACATCTCCCACACCGTCTCCATCCGAATCTGATTGGTCTGGATTGGCGACTAGCGGGCTGTTGTCCAATATATCTACTATCCCATCCCCATCGTTGTCGTCTGTTGCTAAAACTGGCTGAGCTTGAAGTTCTATAGCTCGTGATTTCCCTTCAGGAACTTGAATGTTGGTTTGGGTTACCACAATGGGAACCTCAGGTGCTCCATCGTCTGTATTTGTGTATTCAATATCAACTTCATATACATTATCCCCATTTGCATCTCCTGGATTTTCAAAATCAGGAGGGATAATAAAATCTAAATAATCTTCCGTTTCCTCTTCAACGGGGTCTCCATCTTTTTGCACTTCTAACTTCGTTCGGGTTTTGATGGTGAATTTATCTGCATCTTCTCCTCCACTGATTTTCTTTCTAACTTTCCATTTTCCGACAGCCTTTTGGTTTGGATTGAAATATCTACGGTGATCCACTTTAGCTCCTAATTCTTCATCTATGACATTGAAAATAGAAATAAAGAAACGTCCTGTGTAGGTTTGGTTTGGAATATCGA
>Ga0222718_10000492_pt1 | contig 40330 bp, 48 predicted proteins | sample C33_27DmetaG_FD_165045 | JGI IMG/M metagenome (GOLD analysis project Ga0222718, IMG submission 165045) | Estuarine water microbial communities from San Francisco Bay, California, United States - C33_27D | ecosystem: Environmental > Aquatic > Marine > Unclassified | place: USA: California...
CAATCAACTCTTGCATTGGTGTTTTCATCTCTCTTTGGTGTTAAAGGTTTAAAATGTAAGGTGTAATGCTCCCTTATTCCCGCAGGAAAAGCAGGTCAAGCCTTGTCTCATTACACCCTTCATTTCTCTTTTGTTTTAAAGGTTATTAATGCCAATAATCTGTAATACTGGCAAAAGTTAGTTTTATATGTTGTTGCGTATGATTTGATTTCTTTTCCCATCATTATATGCCTTAACATCCTTTTATGGTGGGACTTCCCATCATCTCATTTGATTTATTGCGTATTGCGATTTGAGATATTTTACACTTTGAGTGCTTTTCATTTTACACTTTGTACACTTCGGTGTAAGTTTTCTATTTCACAATCTGGATAGGTGCAGTTGTTGTTTAATCTGCAACTCTCACCTTCTCTTTTGATGTGCTTACACCTTTTGTTGGTGTCAACTATCTTGTGCAGTTTACTTGACATCGTCAGGTTTACCCTTATTTTACTACACTTTATAAAAAATCTTTGTCCCAATTACTTGGTTGTTCATCTTTTACTTCTTCCTTGTCATGCATATAGCCTAGGAAACCTATCAACCCAAGGGTTGATAAGCCTCCTGCTACTGCAATCATTAACAATAATATCCAATCCATCATTTAAATCTTAAACTTCCTTGTACTGATACAAAGTCTTGTGCGCATCTATCACATGAATAGTTATGCTTTGACATTTGAATAAGTGTTGACTCTGTGCAATTAGGGCACAGTTCATTTGTTTTGTATACAGGATATACATCATACATATTCTGTAGATCCATACTTTCTTTTTCTTGCTCTTCTATAAAAAGCTCTTTCATTCTTCCCATCATTACTCTAAAGGGTTATAATATTTAATCTTACTCTGATCAAATCCCTTTAGAGCATTTTGCACCCAATACTCATCTTGTGTGCCTTTGTAACATAACACATGACAAGTAGCTGTCTCTGTTGGATTTAATCTTAACAAACGGCCTATACGTTGTGCCGTCTTTCTCTCATTACCATACGCATGCATGATAATTCCCTGCTTTAGATTAGGTATAGTAACACCTTCACTAAGCTGAAGTACACAAGACATCTGATTTATACGTCCATCACTGAATAATTCAAAGTTTTCTTCAGACTTAGAATTGTTAGAATGATAGGAATGTCTGCAGATTCTATCTGCTTGGTCCTGGGTGTTTGCAAATACAATACATTTAGAACTAATGTTGGATAGAATAGATTTGACATATGCCTCTTTACTTGTATAGTCCATAAGAGCTCTCATCCGCATAATAGAAGCAAATTGTTTTTGCTTTGGTGTATTAGCTTCTTTGACTCTAGAATCTACATATAGATAATCTTTGTATTCTGATGTATACCAATGACCACCCTTCTTATTTTTCTTTTTATAAGTTGGTGTTTTATCTAATAGTAAATGATGAACTATAATTTTATAATCATTTAAAATGTTGTTATCTGTAGCATCATCTACAGAGAACTCATATTTAATAGGACAGTATTTTTCTACCATTCTATACTTTTCTGTACCCTTACGTACTGGTGGTGTACCAGTGAGACCAAGTATCTTACCTGAATATGCAGATAAGAAAGCTTCATGGTTCTCTAATAAACTATGACACTCATCCAAGTATACAAGCTGATATTCCATAGGATTGTGCTTGTTAATAGATAAGTAAGTTGTAAAGGTAAAGTGTGGTTGTAAGTGTTCAAGATCCATCTTTTCAAGTTCTGTAAGCCAGGCTTCCTTGATGGATAGTTTTGGTATTACAACCAGAGCTTTTATAAATGGATCATAGTTTTTCTGAAAGTGTTGGATTGCAATTCTTGTCTTACCAACACCCATAGATATACCTAATCCACAGCGTATATGATTTTCTGTAACTTCTAATGCTTTTGATTGTACTACTTCTCTGTGCGTCATATTAGAACATTAGCCATTTTAATCTCCTCTGATACTTTCTAATTAAAACAGCATTATTATTTAGATGTTTTGTAATTTCTTTAGACCAATCTGATTCTACCTCTGCTTTTATAACAGTATTAATAGTATCAAACTGCAACTGATGTAAGTAATTCTTTACATAATTAAGATGTCTTTTTCTTTTAAATAAATTTTTAATTCTTTTCATAACAAAATGTTTAGTGAAACATAGGTGCTCCCTACAGGGCTTGAACCTGTGACCTACTGATTATGAGTCAGTTGCTCTAACCATCTGAGCTAAGAGAGCTAAGTAGCCGGAGTGGGACTTGAACCCACACGGGTATTACTACCCAACAGATTTTAAGTCTGTCATGTCTACCACTTCCATCATCCGGCCAATTAGTGACCCCACAAGGACTCGAACCTTGAACCCTCAGCTTAGAAGGCTGATGCTCTATCCAATTGAGCTATGAGGCCAATGATACTAATCTATATTCTTCTTCCAGAATCTAGTGTATTTACCATTCTCCTCAATAATAATGATGTTTCCGTGTATATCCACAACAGTAATTGTGTCAACTCTCTCAAAATTTTCTTGATGCTTGTTTTCAACATATTCTTGGTCTTGGTAGAATGATGCAATAATAATAAGTATTATTACTATACCAAAAGCCCACAGAATAAAACTAAATAAATCTTCTTTGCTCATTAGTCAATTCTTTTTTCAGAAAAGCCAAGTTCCTGTGCTTCAGCCGGATGTTCTTCTATATACATGTGACAGTGTCTGCATACAGATAACCAAGTACTAACCATAAGATGGTATTGACCTCTGCCTTTTTTGTGATGAACATCAGTTGATTGCCCTGTACATCCAGGTAATGCAGCTTCACACATTGGTTTCTCCTCCATAAACTTCTTTCTAAGTTTACTGTAGGCTAAATCAATGATCTGCATTGTCTTAGACTTTTTGTTGATTGGTTTTCTTTTAAGTGGTTTATTTTCTTGCTTATACTTATACCAGCAATTCTTGCAATACCGACTTCCTTTATCATTTTTCCAGATAAATTGCTCAGTATTGCAATTGTTGCATAGTTTCTTTTTCTTCTCAATCATTTGATAGTCAAAAAGTTTTTAGGCAATAAGCCTTTCTTCATATAGAATAGAATTAAATCTTCATAAGTTAAACCAAGATCTTTAAAACTTATCTTGTTTACATATGTAGGATCTATTTCATCTACAGGGATAGAATTAATCTGTCTTCCTAGCTCTGTGGTGTTAAAGATACTAAAAATTTGCATAGCTTTTTTAGCTGTAATTACTTGTTTCCAGGCATTTACCTCTCTTTGTCCACGTTGCCAGACTTTCTTGATTCTTCTTTTCTTGTCCCAATGAAGTTTACTCCGTTGTTCTGGAGTATAAACATTTAAACCATGTAACACTCTCTTAAATAAGAAGTGCTGTGTTGGATTGAGTTTGGTGTAATCTAAACGCTGTGCTATAAGCTCAGGTTGAGTTTGATACTCACTAAGAATACCGTAGTATTCATAGCGTTCTTTGCGTGCTTGTAATTCAGCTATTTGCTGCTCAAGCTTAAGGATTTGTTTTTGTTCATTAGAAAGCATGTTTAAGTGTATTAATTAGGTGAAAATAAAAGAGGGCCAGTATTTCTACCAGCCCTCATAAATGTTTGTTCTAAGCGCGCTGTTCCCTGTTATTTAAACAGTTGGTGGGAAGCGGAACAAACTCTTACAGCTCAAAAGTAGCGTCTTCTAGTTCTTCTTCAACTACTTCTTCTTCAGCTTCAGCTTGAACCTCTGCTATTGAGTCTTCAAGATCCACTTGCTTTTCTTCTACTTCAAAAGCTTCTTTAGCTGAAGCCTTTGGTGTTTCTGTAGATGATTCATTCTGATTTGCCTCACGGATTGCATCACCATTTGTGTGAGCTACTAGCATATCTTCTGCATTCATATCTGCAGTGAATACTGTTTTCCTATAAATAGGTTGTCCGTCTTGACAACAAATAACACCAGTATTACCAGCAATCTTAAGATCACGATCTGGGTTATTAGTATTGAATGGTTCAAGAGATTCACGTACTACAATCTTACCACTAAGCTCTGTCATGTTCTGGATACCCATATCACGAAGATCTTGTACTTTACCATGTAGTAATGTGCTAACTGTTTTGCGGTTGACCCAACCTGTGTTACCAAATGTAACTCTCTCTTGTTCTAGTCTTACATGACCAAATTCATCATTGTTTTGAGACACACGGATTACGTTCCCTAATTCATCGGGAACAATTTGAACTTTGTTTTGCATTTTTTTTAAATTATAAAAGGTTAAACTTAGATGTCATCTGGGTGAAAATAATCATCTTCTAATTTCTCTAAAGGATCAAGGTTGATCATATCAAATAAATCTGGTTCAAAGTCATCATCTGATAACAGTTCTGATACAACTGTTTTATCTTCCTTACTTCCATTAGCAAATAAATTATAAAAAGGATTACTACACTCAAGACTATATGCTGAACTTAAACCATTAAGCTCTTTAACCTCAGTATCATCCAGTTCTAGGAACTGTTCTACAGAAAGTTCAATTATACGTCCATTTGGTAGTTGATATATCATTTTATTACAACAATAATTGTAAAAATATGAAGATAAAAACTATTATAGAAGTATAATTAAGAGCTTACGGCCTTTGTTCTGCAAATATTTAGCAGTATATAGCTAAGTATTTTATTTTAAAATTAATTTCCTACCCCGTCTTATTATGTATTTCTTTTCTTTTAGTTCTTTTATTAGAATTCCTGTATATCTAACTGATATATTGCAGTGATCTGCCATAGTGTTCCTTGATGGAAAACACTCTCTATTTTTATCAGCGTATGTACATAAAAAACTATAAAGACCTTTAGCTTGAATACTTAATTCAGGGTCTTGTAATACATCTTGACTAACAATACCAAACTTTTTAGTGTACGACATGTCTATCAAGAATTAATCTAGTGGCTGTGAACCAATTCTCAGTAGCCTCTAGTTCAGCATCAAGCATATGATACTGTTTGTTCATATAGCTTCCAAAGCTACGAACTTGTCTGTTGTAAAGCCTCCTCAAGGTCCCCCATCTCTTTACTTCTGTCCTCAGTAATTCTTTGCTTATTCTTGCCATTTTCTAAACTTTTAAAGTATGGTATATCAATCATATTCACTTTAGTTACACCTAGTGTGTGCACCTTGTGTTCATGGTAAGACAATTTACCTTCATCATCATGATATAGAAGCTTAACTCTAACTGTACCATAGTAAGGATTATACTTAGATGAATAAGAACCGTCTTCTGTTACTATAGCATACACCTGATCTGTATCAGGACATACTAAACCCATCTCTTTTAGTGTATCATAGTTAAAATAATTCTTAGCATGATAAGAATCTATGTCAGTTTTGATATAGTCACCACGGTTTATAAGTTGTAGTGGTTTATCATCACTTAGCATATCAAGAATATACTCCAAAGAATCTGAATCTAATAAAGAAATTATAGCCTTAATAGCATGATCATAGTTCTTATGACCTGTTTTAAGGAGTGATTTAAAGATGTTAAATACTGTTTTATCTGTTACTCTATGCATGTATTATAAATTTTTAAGAAAAGGAAAAGGATTTGCCTGGATGCGAACCAGCTTGCGTCCATGCTTAAAACCAAAACCAAAATATGGAACAAACCCTCCTCCTATCACCTAAACATACTAACAATAGGAACTATAGTTCCCTATAACAATAGTATATATAATAATAATATACTGGTACTGTTAGGGGGAACTATAATGCCCTTTTCATTTACGTATATAAAGATTCTGCAATAAATACAACATCATTCTTGATGAATGTTATCTTCTTACAAAACTCTTTACTGTTTCCATTCTCACGTATGATAGATTTAAATCTTTTCATATGTATTCTGGCTTCTTCAACAATCTTAATGTTCTCAAAATGTCCTAAAGCAACAAACTCATCATAAAATAATGTGTTTGTTATTGATACACCACCCATTTGGTCTATGTGTAGTTCTGATTTATTCTCATAAATACCAGTTGGACTCTGATTTTGTAGATTGTATTTTCCATTGTGAGTTACCTTCTTGTAAAATGCTTCCATGTATTTTGTTGGTAATGCATGTACAGTGATAGATATTTCACTTTTCTTGGATTCAAAATTGTAGTTGAAGTATATCCAAGCATCATAGTATTGATTCATAATAGTGAGATACGAAGTTTTATCTTCATATGCACCATAACTAATACTACCAAGATGTCCTTTGAATAGTCTGTTTCTATCAAATTTCATTATGGTCTTAGCATATCCACTCAAAGGTCTTTTGCTTTTACCTTTAGTTTCTTCAATATACTTCCTTACTATTTTGTCCATGATATCTCAAGCATTACTATTGGTATACATATAGCAATACGGTTTCTTTGCCAAGCAATACCAAGTCCTAAGAATGATGCCCATTGAAGTTCAAAGTTTAAATTTTTCATGATTATGTTTTTTAAGTGAAAAAAAAGAGCACCATAACAGTGCTCTATAAATTATTGTATTTCTATTTCCCTGGATTCACCGTCCTCACATTTCATTAAGATCTTTCCTTGATCTGTTCTATCAATAGCATGATCTAGAGACGGTGTAATAAATTGTGAACCATCTCTAAAGTAGATGTAAGTGCATTCTTTATCTTCCATAATTAAAGTATTTTCAGTAAAGATAGAAAACAGGTAGAATTATTACAACTCTACCTGCTAATTATTATCTCCATGAAAGGGTATAGTTTAAATACCCTGTGTCATCTTGATGGTAGTCTCCTACTTCAATCAAGTTATCTTCAAGAGCTACCTCACGCAACAATGTATTGTTTAGTAGTTCTCCTATGAGTTCTGCTTCTGTTACTTCATAAGTAATTGAATCAGTTTTGACACGTTTGTAATCTCCGTTTTGGTTACGGATTACGCTGAATTTACCAAAGTGACCTAGTGAATCAGGTACTAAGGTTACGAGTTTGTGTGAATGTTTCACAAAAAACTCTGGGTTTTTGATGTAAATACGCATGATAATAAATGTTTAAGGTGATTAATGTTCTGGTTAATACTCATACCATTCTTCAGGAGCCAATGTAAACGGTTCATCTTTGTACCATATTACACTAGCAACGCCTGCAGTATCAGCAACAATCTGACAACGATCTGTGTAAACTACAGTGTTATCCTCTGGTATGTAGTAATCAACTCCTTCATCATGTATACGACCATATTGAAACGATGCATAACACATGATAAGTACTACAAAGTATTTGAAATATTTTTCCATGATTCTATACGTTAAAGATTTTCTTTCTAATAAACTCAGATGCATAATGCTGATCAGACATAGCTTTGATTGTAGGTAGATGCTTATCTAAACTAGTTAAAGCTTTTTTATGGTTATACTTACCATAAACTGACATGAAGACTTCAAGGAAATTAAACTTCACCCATCTGTCTGCCTTGCCTATCTTAAGAAAGATATCTGAAAACTCTTTACACATAACCTCTGTCTTAGGGTTAGTGATATTAAATTCTCCTTCTTTAATAAGTTTGCTGATCCGTGTTGACTTAGAATTATTTGTTGCAATCATAGCAATCATTGTTGGTTCTAAGTTATACATGTTGATGTATCTTAAGAGTTTCATGTAATCATTATTAACAACTTTGTAAGCGTTAACATAATCCATAAGACCCCAAGACTTACTTGAGTTATTAAGACCTGCCATAGTTTTCACGATATCTTCTACGGTTGTAAGATCAAGAGTCCTATATGATATAGGTAAGTTCTCACGTACTAAAGCAGTGTAAAGATGTTGACCATCTATGATGTAGTTTTTCTTCACGCCTTCAAAGACTTTGGTTGTAACTACAATTACATCACGAATACAACCTACGTTGTTAAGTGACTTGAGCATTCTTTCAACATGCTTTGCGTTTATTTCACGATTCATTGGAAGCAAACTAAACATGTTATAGTTCTTTGTTGTTTTTGATTTGATATGTTTCATACAATAAATAATAAGAGTTAATGTTAAAGCGAATAAAAAAAGCAGTTTGAATACATGCTCAGGTATCTGTCTTTGCCTTACACAGTAGGTACCTACCTTGTGCCCTGGATTAAGGCTTACATACTCAATCAATATGATTCCAGGAAACGTGTTAATAAAATTGGTAATAGCAAGGATATAAGTTAAGCACCATTACCGTGTAAAGATTGATATCACCACACCTGCCGATGTACTTTACGCTTGCAGTGATCAGCTGCCTAAATGTTATTAATAATTGTAATGATAGTCTGCTGATACTATTGCGGATGGAACCCATCCAAGTATAAGCATGAACACACCATAAGCCGGGTGTACTAATACTTCTCTATAGGAAACAGTAGAAGATAGTACCAGCTTGACTTAAATTATAAGCAGTTTAAACACATGCTAAGGTGTTAGATACAAATAGTACTAAATATCCATAAATATCAATAATCATGGACCTTACTTAAAGCTTCAACGAGAATGCCGTTCTGACATATCTGTCCAGCAGTCTCTCCACTATAAGCCGTTACAAAGTAACATTTCGTCTACTATTACAGTAGCAACAAGTGCCACTCTGTGAGCTGTATCTGTTGCTCAACAGAAACCTGGTTCTTACATTCAATCCTTATGAACCAGGAAGTTCAGGGAATTACTTACTAAAGGTAAGCACTCATTAGTTATTTTTACGCTGTAACGTTTGGAAAACTAATACACCAATATAAAAGTATGGTAGCAACCATTAAGGTTCTATTATTAAGCTATTTCCAAGTAGCTCCAAGTACATGCTTGGTTCATTATTCCGGGTAATATGATGCCACTCTCTATATAGATAAACAGAGAGAGACATAATACATATATAATAACTATAATGTGAGTGCATGTTGAGTGCATGCAATTGTTATAGCTATATTTATATATTTAAGTGGTAATAATAAAGATGAGTGTTACAAAGTGGGTAAAAGTGGTGATTTAGACCATACACACACAATGCAACACACAAATAAATAAAAAGTAGTGTGTAAATAAGATTACAAACAAAAGATAGCAAGAGTAGCTATGAAAAATGTTTAAAAGGCCATGCACCGCTTTCACGATGCAGGCCTGTACTACTTACGCAGGCTCAACAGTCTGCAGAGGTGTACCGTCTTGAGCCATAGCCTCAACCTTGTTACCCTCACGGTCTGTCCATACCAATGGAACTACTTTCCATTCACCTGGTATTTCAAAGGCAACACCTTTGTTAGGCTCTAAATCAAGGCCTTTAAGGTGATTTGCTACAGCCTCATACTGTAGGTAGATTGGTGTACCTGTAGATGATACACCAAAAGTGTTAGCATTGTTCATAGCAATGCACATGTTTCCGTCTGTACCGTCATTCTTGACAGTACGTCTAACAAATGTAAATTTCATAAGCGTGTTTTTAAAGATTATACGTTAATGTTAATGATACAACAGGGGGTAGACCCCTGCCAAGAAATAGTTGGGGAGCAGTATAGCAGCACATCTCAAGAATGCTATACACGGAAAATTTGCAGGTCCGGTGGGGCACTGCTGAAAAACAATCCTCCTTGTTAGAGAAGCAGAATCTATTTTTTGGGGATATAAAAATTTCTTAACCCCCTTTTATTTTTGTATCTTGTTTATATAGGATCTTATAATACACACTGCTATGGATCATAATGAAGATAACTTTGATGATATGGATGGAGCATTGTTTGATGGTCTCTCTGAAATAGAACAAATGGAGCGTGAAGAAGAGTTAATTGCTTTGGCTTTTAATAACTCTTATAGTATCATTACTAAGGAAGTCACCTTTGATGAGTTGCTTATTCGTAATGATTCAACCGTAGAGGGCGTGACTACCGTGGCTCATGATATTGAAGATGGTCCTACTAAGGCGGATCTTGAGAATATAATTATATTTTTCCAAGAAAGAGAGGAATACGAGAAGTGTGCAGTGTTGCACAAGATGCTTCATGCATAATGTTCTTGTACACTAGACTATACAAATTATTACTGATATTGCTTATTGCAATGTGCAATAAAGGGTATGCTCAGGAGTGCACCCCATATCAATCACCTAAGAATTATATACTGGATGATAACAAATCTGCAGCTGTAGGATATGTAGCTTGTCTTCATGCAAGAGGTGTTGTAGCCGAGGTAGGGTATGATAATATATTTGTAGGTGTATTGGCTATGGGGAAAGGACATCATGGTGCAACCTACTCTTTTTTGCAGTATGAATTTGCAATTCGCGAAGTGAGAATCTATGGTGGTCCTGTGTATAAGTTAAATCACAATCCTGGTTTAGTGATAGGTAGAGCTGGTATTGATACTAGAATGTATAAGAGACTTTGGTTAACCGCTAGCGTACTTCAAATAAATCGTAATCTAAATTACTTGCATGTCGGAGTAAAAGCCGTATTGTAAAAATAACCCTTTAAACTTCTTGTATTTAAACTTGAATTGTTATATTTGTTACTGAACATATAAAATCAACAATTATGTCAGAACAAGAACAACCCAAGGAACTCTCTAAAGAAGAGTTGAAACAACGTAGAGAAGAAATTACTTCTTTTTACAAAGAGAACATCAAGCATCTTAAGGTTCAGAAAGAGTATGAAGAACTTCTAAGAGATATTGAAAAAGCACGTGCTGAACGTGTTCAGTCACAAATGTTCTTGGCTCAAGCTTATGGTGCTGGTCAAGAAGAAGCTGAAGAAGGAATGGATGAAGCTCGTCAAGAGTTTCAAGCTGCTATGTCTGAAGAATCTCGTAGAACTTTAAAGCGTAGTTAAATGGAATTACTAAAAGAAGGATCAAAAGGTTCTAGTGTAAAAGAACTACAAAGAGCTCTTAAGATTTCTGTTGATGGTATTTTTGGTCCTGGTACTAAAAAAGCTGTTATTAGATTTCAATTAGGATCTGGATTGTCAGCTGATGGTATTGTAGGTAAGGACACATGGGCTTTACTACGTACTAGAGGACCAGAGACTGAAGCAATAGATGAAGACACTGATACTATGGAGCAATATTTTACAACTCCATATAATCAAACTATTCATAGACACTTCTTACCAAAGGGTGAGTACATTGAAGGACCAATCAAGAATGATTATGTCTTTTTACATCATACAGCAGGATGGCACAATCCATATAAAACAATTGATCACTGGGGTAGAGATAGCAGGGGACGTGTTGCCACTGAATTTGTACTAGGGGGTCAGAAAGTAACTGATGGTAATGCAGACTATGATGGTGTTATGGTACAAGCATTTCCTGAAGGAGGATATGGTTGGCACCTTGGTAAAACAGGTAGTGGTTTTATGAACCGCCATTCTTTAGGTATTGAGATTAATAACTTTGGTTATTTAACTAAAGATTTAAAAACATATGCTGGTCAAACAGCACATGAATCTCAAGTATGTACTTTGAAAGAACCATTTAAAGGTTATACCCATTGGCATAACTATTCTACAAGACAAATAGAAGAATTGGAGAAATGGTTAAGATATATAGCTGAAAGAGATAATATAGATATCCGTATTGGATTAGTACAATGGATTAAGAAATACGGACCAACAAAAGCATTTGAATTCCAAGAGGATGCTTACTATGGTAAAGTAAAAGGCCTTTTAACACATACTAATGTTAGAAGAGATAAGTTTGACTGTTACCCGCATCCTGACTTGATAGATATGCTGTTAAGTTTATAATATGGCAATAGTAAATAAAGTAGATCAAAAAGCAAAAGTAGATCTGGATACAACAATCCAGTATCAAATTGTTACATACTGCTTCTTCAATAATTTGCAAATAAGCAATTCAGATTTAAAATGTTTAGCTGAGCTTGCAAAGATAGGAGAGGTTGAGCTGACTTTTTTCTGCCTTCACGTGACTGATCTGGGGATTTTTAAAAGTCCTCAGTCAGCACGTAATGCAATTACAAAGGCAAGTAAAAAAGATCTTGTTATCAAAGATGGCAAGAATAGAAAGAAGATATTTTTAAATAAAAAGATGAATGTACAGACATCTGGAACTGTTCTGTTAGACTATAAAATTTTAGGCGTTGAATCCGAAGAGTCATAAAGATTTTAAAGAAGGTATAGCAGAAAAAGTGGGTGTACATCCAGAAGTAGTGGATGAATTTATAACTTTTTATTATGCAAAGCTTAGAAAGAATCTTTCTAATTTAACTTATCCAAGTATAAATGTTACCGGTTTGGGAACATTCCATATTAGAAAAGGTAAACTAAACAATGCAATTAAAAAGAATAAAAGTCTTTTGGGTAACTTAATTAAAAATACTTATGACGGTTATGAAAAGCATATATCTCTAACAGAAAAAATAGAAATGTTAGATAATGCTAAAAGAATGATAGAAGAAGTAGATCAAGAAAGAAAGGAATTTAAAAAGAAAAATAAATGAATTTAAAACAGTTAATAGACGCATTTAAAAACCTTGACAAGATAGGAGAGGGTGTCTATAGATCTATTTTTACTAAAAAAGAAGTGGAACTTGTTGCAGAAGAAAGAATGAAAATATGCAATAGTTGTCAACTACTTGATAATCAAGGAGATAAATGTTTTGCTCCTGGAACACAACCTTGTTGTAGTGATTGCGGTTGCAGTCTTCACTTTAAAACAAGATCCTTATCATCAGAATGTCCTCAAGGTAAGTGGTCTGCATTAATGACAGAAGAACAAGAAGAAAAATTAAATTTATAATTATGACAGTATCAGAAATAGTAAAAGATCTTTTAAAATATAAAATGATCACAGAAGAAGCAGCAACTATATTGCTTAGAGCAGAGGTTGATGCTATTGCATATAGAGTAACAAACAGTGATGTTAGTAGTACGTATGATTTTGAAAGTCTTAAAAAGATTGGTATTTGGACTACTACTACTACAAATGATAAACTAAAATAATATGGCTATAGTATTTAAAGAGGAAGGTCACATATATGAAAGTGTAGATCAGGATAAGATAAACTGGACTAGTGTAACTTCTTTTATAGGTATGTTTAAACCTAAGTTTGATGCTAAAGCACAAGCAAAGAAGTCAGCTAAAAATAAAAGATCCAAATGGTATGGTATGACTGATAAAGAAATACTAGCAGCCTGGAACAAAGAAACAGAAAGAGCAATAGGATTAGGTAATTGGTATCATAACCAAAGAGAAGCAGATATGCTTGACTTTAAGACCATTGAAAGACATGGTGTAGAGCTACCTATTATAAAACCTCTAGTTGACGAAGATAATGGTGCTAAAATTGCTCCAGATCAAAAGCTAAAAGATGGAGTATATCCAGAACATTTAGTTTATTTAAAATCTGTGGGATTGTGTGGACAAGCGGATTTAGTAGAAGTTGTAAATGGTTATATTAATATTACAGATTACAAAACAAATAAAGAAATTAAAGAAAAAGGATTTACTAATTGGGAGGGTATAACATCTAAAATGTACAATCCCGTTAGTCATCTTGATGATTGTAATCTTAATCATTATAACCTACAACTCAGTATTTATGCGTATATTATTAAAAAGCACAACCCTAAACTAAAGATAGGGGATTTGATTATTCAGCATGTTAAATTCAAACAAATTGGTACAGATAAAAATGGATATCCAATTAATGAACATGTAAATGGAGAACCTGTAATTGAAGAAATAAAAATGTATAACCTACCATATTTAAAGGATGAAGTAAATAGTCTTATAATGTGGTTTAAAGACAATAAGAAATGACAGAAAGCCAAGAATTTGTAAAGGTTGTTTTTGTACAAAAACCAACTGTATCTTCAACTGGAGAAGTAAATATTTCATATGAAAAAAAATATGTAGATATTACATTAGATCTTTCTTTGGTTAGTGCTTATTCTCATTATGTAAATTCAACTAATGGTGATGTAGACACTAATGTAACAGAAATTTATTTACAAGGAGCTGCTCAATCTATTTATATAAAAAAGGCATATCATCTTTTTGATGATATAATTCAAGCATTATGATAGTAAAATTATTTGATATTCAAAATGGTAAAGTAATACCAACAGAACATTGCTATACTTTAAAGTTTCTAAAAGATTTAATGGAAGAATATCCTGATACGTATATGAGTATCTATCAATATTTATTTTATATGTCTTGTCCAAATCCAGATTTAAATCCATTTTTCAATTTACCAGAACATGAAAAAGAAGATATAATAGTTGAGGAAGTTAGTTTAGAAGAATCAACTGAAGATTCTAAAATTAGATATTCATTGGATATGTGTAGAAAACTTTATGAAACACCAACTTATAGAGCTTATGTGGGTATTAAATCTATGCTTGATAGACTAGCTAGATACATGGAAACTACACAGATTGAACACGGACGTGATGGAAATATTAATTCTCTTGTAAATGCTGCAGCCAAATTTGAGCAAATTAGAAATTCTTACAAAGGAGCCTTTAGTGATATGAAGGAAGAACAAGAAAGTCAAGTGCGTGGTGGTGCAGGTTTAGCTTATGATCAAATGTAATGACAAATAAAAAAGAAAACTGGGTATTCTGTTATTGGGATGAGCCCGTAAATGTAAAACCAAATAAAACAAAAGATGAAAACAAGAATAGTTCCCGTAGGAAAAAAGGTTCTAATAAAACCTAAAGAAGCACAAAGAACAGTACCTGGTACTAATATTATTATTCCAGATACAGCATTAGAAAAGATATATCAAGGTTATGTTGTAGCCGTAGGTGTTGAGGTTCAGGAAATTAACTCTGGAGATTTAATTCAATATGCTGATTATTGTGTTCCAACAGAAATGAAACATGAAGGAGAAAGACATTTACTAATTAATGCAGGAGATGTTTTTGCTGTAATACAGTCTATTGAGTAGTGTTTATATCTGTACCTACATATCAAAATGGAACATGGTCTAATACAGACTTTGAGACAAGACAAGATTTTTTAGATTTTGTCTTGTCTATATTTAAAGAACCTGGTCTTTATAATTTTAATGAATTAGCATTTGAGTTTAATGCTGAAGCAAGAAGATTTAATAAAGATGGTTTTTATTGTGCTGCTCCATTTAGATCAAAAGACTTTATTGATTATTGGAATGATCAAAAAGATAAATGTCGTGTAGGTGTTATTTATAAAGACAAAGATCTTACATGGTATTTAACCAGAGATTATTACATGTGGTTAAACTTCTTACCCATCTATGATAAAGAAGAAAAGAAGTATGGCTTTGCCAAAGTCAGAGATGCTCAGTATCATATGGCTCTTTATGAGTTATTAGCAGAACTAAATTATAAGCATTCTGCTATACTAAAGAAACGTCAGATTGCATCTTCTTACTTTCATATGGGTAAAATCATTAATACTTATTGGTTTGAAGAAGGTAGTACATGTAAGATTGGTGCGTCACTAAAAGACTACATTAATGACAAAGGGTCTTGGAAGTTTCTTGATGAATATAAAACTTTCCTTAATGAGCATACTGCTTGGTATAGACCCAGTAATCCAGAAAAGGTATTACTATGGCAACAGCAAATTGAAGTTAAGGTTGGTAATAGGAAAACATCTAGAGGTCTTAAATCTAAAATACAAGGTGCGTCCTTTGAGAAAAACGCTACAACAGGTGTAGGGGGTCCAACAACTTATTTCTTTCATGAGGAGGCAGGTATTGCACCTAAAATGATGCAGACTTATGAGTACTTACGTCCTGCAATGTCTTCTGGTATGGTTACAACCGGTATGTTTATAGCTGCTGGTTCTGTGGGTGATTTGGATCAGTGTGAACCATTAAAAGAAATGATCTTAAATCCTACATCAAATGATATATATGCTGTAGAAACTAACCTAATGGATAAAGATGGTACAATAGGTTTAGCCGGCCTATTTATACCTGAGCAATGGTCTATGCCACCTCATATTGATAAATATGGTAATTCATTAATAGAAGAAGCTTTAGAAGCTATTAGATTAGAAAGAAAGAGGTGGAAAGCAGATCTTAATCCAGAACAGTATCAATTACGTATTTCTCAGAAACCAACTGATATTGCTGAAGCATTTGCTTACAGAAAAGAGTCTGTATTCCCTCAAGGTATTCTATCTAAACAAATGAAGAAGATAGAAGAAAAAGAATATGCCTATGAGCACATAGAACTTGAAAGAGTTCAAGATGGAATTATGGCCAAAAGATCTAATAAACTTCCTATTTCAGATTTTCCTGTAAATAAAAAGGCTCAAGATAAGACAGGTTGTTTAGTTGTTTGGGAAAGACCTATAGCTAACCCAGAGTTTGGTGCTTATTATGCTTCTATTGACCCCGTATCAGAAGGTAAAACAACTACATCAGACTCTTTGTGTAGTATTTTTGTTTATAAAAACTCAGTTGAGATTACTAGAGAAACTGCAAATGGACTAGAGCATTTTGTAGAGCCAGCTAAAATTGTAGCTGCATGGTGTGGTAGATATGATGATATTAATAAAACACATCAGCAATTAGAATTAATTATAGAATGGTATAATGCTTGGACTCTTGTTGAGAATAACATCTCTCTTTTTATACAGCATATGATTGCTAAAAAGAAACAAAAATATCTTGTACCCAAACAACAAATTTTATTCTTAAAAGACTTAGGTAGTAATAGAACAGTGTATCAAGAATACGGTTGGAAAAACACAGGTACTCTTTTTAAAAGTCATTTGATTTCATATGCAATTGAATTTTTAAGAGAAGAGATTGATGTAGAAACTGATCAGGATGGTAATGTATTATCAACTACATTAGGTATAGAAAGAATACCTGATCCAATGTTATTAAAAGAAATGTTAGCTTATTATCCTGGTCTTAACGTGGATAGATTGGTTGCTTTCTCTGCTTTGGTGGCTTTTGCTAAAATACAAGAGTCTAACCGGGGATATTTGAAAAGAAAGGAGTCTGAAACGGATATTTCCTTGGATAATTCAAAAAATTTGTATAAATTAAAGTATAGTCCGTTTAAAAATTTAGGACGGGGTAAAACTAGTATTGGTGGTAAAAAAATTAAAAGATCTGCCTACAAAAATTTTAGATAAGTATGAAGGTATTTAATGCAATGCAATTGAAGAATGGTGCTAAAGCTGAAAGCGGGTATCCTACTACTTCTAGTCTAACACAACCAATACAATTTTTGTCTTCAAAGAAAAAGGATGAAAACTGGGCAGCTTGGAATTTAGATTGGCTTGAATTGCAAGGTATGCAGTTCTTAAGACAAAATGCAAGAAAGCTTCTTAAGAATTATAAATTAGCAAAAGGTATTATTGATAAAACAGACTACATTGTTGAAGAGGACAATGATTACTCTGACCTTGTTAATGTTCTTACAAAGGAAGATGAGTCGGCTCTAGAATTAAAGTTTTATCCAATTATTCCAAACGTAGTAAATGTTCTTTGTGGTGAATTTTCTAAAAGATTTAGTAAAGTTCAATTTAGAGCAGTTGATGATTTGTCTTATAATGAAATGCTTGAACAAAAAAGAGCACTAGTTGAAGAAAATCTATTGGCAGATGCAGAAAAAAAATTAATAGCAAAAATGCTAGAGATGGGTGCAGATATAAATGCACCTGAAGTAAAGGAACAATTAGCTCCTCAAAACCTCAAAACTCTTCCTGAGATAGAAGACTTTTTTAGTAAAGACTACAGAAGCTTAGTAGAAGAATGGGCGTCTCATCAATTAAATGTTGATGAAGAACGTTTTAAAATGCAAGAATTAGAAGAGCGTGCATTTAGAGACATGCTTATTACAGATAGAGAATTCTGGCATTTTAGAATGATGGAAGATGATTATGAAGTAGAACTTTGGAATCCTGTTCTTACATTCTATCAAAAATCACCAGATACAAGATATATATCTCAATCTAATTACGCAGGTAAAATGGATCTTATGACCGTAGCTGACGTAATTGACAAGTATGGATATCTAATGAATCAAAAACAATTAGAGTCTTTACAAGAAATCTATCCTGCTAAATCAGGTAGATATCAAGTATCTGGTTATCAAAATGACGGTGCATATTATGATCCTACAAAATCACATGAATGGAACACTAATGCACCAAGCTTAGGTTATAGACAATTTGTAAGCAATTGGAATAATGCTCCTGAATATGGGGGTGACATTATCAGTTCTATTCTTAATGAGGGTGATGATTTACCAAATTGGGGGGAAGGGTCCTTAATGAGAGTTACCACAGTCTACTGGAAAACTCAACGTAAAGTTGGACACCTTACTAAAATCACAGAAGAAGGGGAGATAATTCAGGAGATTATTGATGAAACCTTTAAGGTTACAGAAAAACCAATTTATGATACAACTTTATACAAAAATAAAACTAAAGAAAATCTAGTTCAAGGAGAACACATAGATTGGATTTGGATTAATGAAGTATGGGGTGGTATTAAAATTGGACCAAACTTACCAGCATTTTGGAAGTCAGATGCAAGTAATAATATTAATCCTATTTACTTAGGTATTAATAGAAAGAAACCAGGTAAGATTCCATTCCAATTTAAAGGTGATACAAGTTTATATGGTTGTAAACTACCAGTTGAAGGACGTGTATTTTCTGACCGCAACACTAGATCAACATCTTTAGTTGATCTTATGAAAGCGTATCAAGTTGGATACAACATGGTTAATAATCAGATTGCAGATATTCTAGTAGATGAACTAGGTACTGTAATTATGTTTGATCAAAATGCATTACCAAGACACTCTATGGGAGAAGATTGGGGTAAGGGTAATTATGCTAAAGCTTATGTAGCAATGAAGGATTTCCAAATGCTTCCTCTTGATACATCTATTACTAATACAGAGAATGCAACAAACTTTAATCATTATCAGACTCTAAATATGGAGCAGACTAATAGGTTAATGTCACGTATTCAATTAGCTAATTATTTTAAACAACAAGCGTTTGATGCAATTGGTGTAAATCCACAGCGTTTAGGTGCTCCTATGGGTAATGAAACAGCTACTGGAGTTACTCAAGCATTAAATCAATCTTATGCACAAACAGAGATTTACTTTACTCAGCATGCGGATCATTTAATGCCTAGAGTTCATCAAATGCGTACAGATCTAGCACAATATTATTATAGCACAAGTCCAAGTGTGAGACTTTCTTACATGACAACGGAAGCAGAAAAAGTAAATTTTGTAATAAATGGAACTGATCTCTTATTAAGAGACTTTAATGTATTTGCTACAACTAAAACAAATCATAGAGGTATACTAGATCAATTGAAACAATTAGCTATTAGCAATAATACTTCTGGTGCAAGTATTTATGATTTAGGTAATATTATTAAAGCAGATTCTATTGCTGAGGTTTCTGATATCTTAAAGGATGCAGAAACTAAACAAATGCAAATGAGAGACCAAGAAATGCAACAGCAAAGAGAAATGCAAGAACAACAGCTTCAAGCTAAAGCTCAAGAAGAGCAGCTTAAACGTGATTATGAAAGCATGGAAGCGGATAAAGAACGTCAAAAAGATCTTGAAGTAGCACAAATTAGAGCAGCTGGTTATGGTTCTATGGCTGATATAAATCAAAATCAAATTTCAGACTATCAGGATGAAATGGAAAATATCAGAAAAGATAGAAAAGATAGAGAACAGATGAATATGCAAAAAGAACAAGCGCGTATTCAAAACTCTAATATGCAATCTAAATTACAAATAGATAGAGAAAAATTAGCAACTCAAAGAGAAGTTGCTGATAAGAAACTTCAGGTAGCTAGAGAAAACAAAAACAAGTATGATGTTTCTTCATCTGAAAGAAAGAAAAAATCTTAAAATAAACTTTCTTAATATATTTAAAAACAGAAAAAACATAGATAGCTATATACTGCACAAAATCAAATAACAGCTTTGCATTTTGTAAGTTTATTTCTAAAAATGTTTGTATATTGTATATGTAAGAATTAGTAATTACAAAAACCAACAATATTATGGCAACAGAAACTAAAACAGTTGAGAGTAAAGTTACTCAAGAAAATATTGATTTAGATTCTCTTTTTGATGGTGCAGCTGGTGCAGATAGCGTAACAGTTCCAGAAGAAAGTCAACCTAAATCAATTTTTACAAAACCAAGTGAAGAAGCTGATTTTTCTTTTGCAGACCCAGAAGCGGAAGTAGAAGAGAATACAGAAACAAAAGAAGTTGAAACAGAAGCAAATGCTGAAGAGACAACAGAAACCAAATCAGAAGTTAAAGAAAGTGCAGACGAAGTATTTGCAGCACTTGATGAAGCGGAAGATGAGGATGAACAAGAGGAGAAAAAAGAAACAAGAGGAAGAAAAAAGATTTCTGGAATAAGTGATGTGTTTAACAAACTTATAAAAGATGACAAGATTGTTCCTTTTGATGATGATAAGCCGTTAGAAGAATATTCGGCTAAAGACTGGGAAGAATTAATTGAAGCTAACTTGGAAGAAAGGGCAAGTCAAGTTAGAAGAGAAACTCCCAAACAGTTCTTTGAAAGTTTGCCACAAGAACTCCAGATTGCTGCAAGATATGTTGCAGATGGAGGTAGAGACCTAAAAGGTTTGTTTTCAACACTAGCTCATTCTGAAGAGAAAAAGAGTTTAGATGTTAAAAATGAAAACGATCAAGAGGTTATTATTAGAGACTACCTTCAAGCTACAGGATATGGAACAGCAGAGGAGATTGCAGAGGAAATTGAAATTTGGAAAGATTTAGGAAAGCTTGAACAACAAGCTTCTAAGTTTAAACCAAAGTTGGATAAGATGCAGGAAAAAGTGATTGCTCAAAAATTGCAAGAACAAGAAATGCGTAAGAAACAACAACAACAAGCATCTCAGCAATACATGGAGAACGTATATAATACTCTTAAGGAAGGTTCCTTGGGTGATATTAAAGTTGATAGAAAGACGCAGTCTATGCTATACAATGGTTTAGTACAACCCAATTATCCTTCAGTAAGTGGTAGAAATACAAACTTGTTAGGTCATTTGCTTGAAAAGTATCAGTTTGTTGAACCAAACTATACACTGATTTCAGAAGCACTGTGGTTGTTATCTGATCCTGATGGTTATAAAAATAAAATCATGGAGAAAGGTGCTCAACAAAGTGTAGAGAAAACAGTAAGAAAGCTTAAGACTGAACAAGCTAATGCTGGTGGATCCTCTCTTGGAGTAGAACAACGTGAAGAAGATACTAAATCACGTTCTACAAAAAGAAAGATTCCAAGAAGCAATAACATATTTAAAAGGTTTTAATAATAAACACAAATAATAAACAATTAATTTAAATAACAATCAATTATGGCAACTCCTGTTTTAAACAATGGAATTTTCCTAAGAGATACTGCCTACAAAGCAAGTTCTCATGTTGATTCTTATCACCTTACCCAGATGCTTGGTTCTGCCGAGCCTATGGATATGGGACCAGTTGATTTGTGGGCAATGACTCAAAAAGTTGAAATGCCTCTTTATCAAATGGCTTCTTTTGGTGGAAAGAATACAATCTCTGTAGACAACGCACGTGGTGAGTACAAATGGCAAACTCCTATCGCTCAAGATTTACCTTTTGTTGTAGCTGACATTGAGCCAGCAAATGACGCAAAAGGTGTTGATGGTACTACCTTCAAAATCAAACTCTCTAAGAGAGCATTTGGTCACGGTGATATCATTACTTATGACAAGTACAACGGTTTGGAAATGTACATCACTGCTGATGACATTATTCCTGCTGGTGACGGATTTATCTACACTGTTCAGTTGGTAAACAACAACAGTGCTGTTTCTTTGGACAACTCTTACTTAAATGCAGGTACTAAGTACTTTAGAAAAGGTTCTGCACGTGGTGAATACGGAGAAAGATTCTCTGACATTGAAACTGGTTCTGGATTCCGTGAGTTCTACAACTTTGTTGGTGGAGCTGAAGCACACGTACATTACTCTGTATCTAGCCGTGCTGATCTTATGATCAAAGGTGGTTTGAATGCTGATGGTACTGTACCTGTAACGGAAATCTGGAGAAACTATGATGAAAGCGGTAATCCTTCAGTATCTTCTATTGAAGAATTAGTAGCTAGCATGGGTAAGTCTGGTGCGCGTCAAGCATTTGAAGAAGGTAGATTGAGCAGAACTTTCGTTACTAATATGGAAGCAGCTCACCTTAGCAAAATTGCTAATGACATTGAAACTTACCTAATGTGGGGTAAAGGTGGTAGAATTAAGCAAGACGGACCGGATGATATCAGATTATCTGTAGGTCTTTGGTCTCAGTTGGATAACTCTTTCAAGAGAGTATACAACAAGTCTGCTTTCTCTCTAGACATGTTTAAGTCTGAACTATACAACTTCTACCAAGGTAAAGTTGAGTTCAAAGGACCAGACCCACAGCGTCAATTAGTTGTACAAACTGGTATCGGTGGTATGCAGCTAATTAACAAAGCTATTGCTGATGAAGTTTACGGTTCAGGTCTTGTACAGAATGCATCTGAAATTGGTGCTGTAACTGGACAAGGTATGGATCTAGACTTTGGTTTTGCTTACACAAGCTTTACTATTCCTTTCTTGGCAAATGTTAAGTTTGTATTGAACCCAGCATTTGATAACCTTCACACTAATGATGTTGAGAATCCATTGATTGATGGACGTCCATTGAGCTCTTATAGCTTCATCATCTTTGATGTGACTGAGAATGGTAACGATAACATTCACTTATTGAAATTGTCTTGGGATAACCAATTGAAGTGGTTCTACCAAAATGGTACTATGGACTACATGGGACGTACTCAAGGCTTTGCTTCTTCTGGTAACTTTAATGGTTATAGAGTTTACATGACTCAAACCATGCCAGCTGTATGGGTGAAAGATCCAACCAAAGTATTGAAAATTGTTATGAGAAACCCTGTAACTGGAGGTTCATTCTAATAACATAATTTTATAACCAGAAAGGGGAGGTGGGTAAAACCTCCTCCCTTTTTTTAAAAAAAAGTATACCATGGCACTTGATAAATTAAAACAAAAAAACCGTGATGAGGTTCTTGATAAAGCATCAAGATCAGAACATGGGCAAGCTAGATTTGCTCATCTTAATGTATTAGTTGATTACATTAATAAACTTGAAAAAAGAATAGAAGCTCTTGAACAAGCTCCTTGATAGTGATTAAGTTGTTATTTCTCAAATAACTTTTGCTGGGAAACCAGCATTAGAAATATTAATAATAAATATAGACAAATGTCTATTTTTGAGTAAACAACTAAATATTATTAATTTTAAAAACCAATTGAAAAATGAGTGATTACACTATTGTAGAAAAGTATCAGCAAAGTAAAAATCAAACTATTGCTATACGACCCTTCTTTGATCCTAGTAAACAAAATATGGGATTAGAGCAGTATGGAATGGCACTTCATGAAGGAGTATGGCATGAAGAATCTTTAGCCTGTTTGGAATTAAACGGTGTTAAAAGGTATGTAACAGGTTTAAATGAATTTGCACCTGATGTAAAAAGACTAGCACCTGGGGATCGTGAAGTAAAAGTTAAAGAAATTAGACAGGTTGTTACACAACTTGAAGCTGAACTTGCAGCAAATGTTTTAGATCCAGAAGACAAAGACTTTTGGAATAAAGTAACTTTATTAAAACCAGATAATGATAAATTTTGGTCTCGCATTAGTTTAAGATGTGGAAATGATCCTCTTTATCTAGATCCATCAAAGGATCCTTATGATTTAATTAAAATTTATGCTATTAATGCTGGAGGTTTTTCTATTGTAGCCAAGTCACTTAAAGATGCAAAGAAAGCTGTAAACCCTCCTAAATTTTACTTAGATCAGTTAGAAGAAACCATCAGTGAAAGAACTCAGTACACTAAACTTAGAAATAAAGCTTTAGTAGAGTTGCAAAAATTATATGATACTGATACAACAAAGTTGATGTATGTTGCTAAAAGTGTAGATGTAGAAAGTACACAGTATACAAAGTCAACACCAAATGATATCATGTATGAAAATATGGATATGTTCATTAATGGAGAGGGAACAGAATCTAATAAGAAAAGAGCAGCTGAAAGCTTTTTAGATGCTGCAAAAGATTCTATGGAAAATCTGAAAATCAGAGCATTAGTTAAAGATGCTTTATTTTACAGATTCCTTGTACCAAAATCTTCAGGTTGGATTGAGACTGTAGATAGTTCAGAAAAATTAGGTAAAAGACCTGGTGAAGTTATTGACTATCTAAAGGAACCGTCTAATGAAGATACTTTAATGAGTTTAATGTCCAAAGTAGAAACATACTGGAATACATAACACATTAAGAAATGAATAATCAAACTCTACAAATTAAATTAAGACAAAGGCTAAATAAACTATCTAGCAATGATTTTGACAATATAGAATGTTGGCAAATTGTAGAGGCATTTAATAAAGCGCAAGTTGAATGGGTAAGACGTCAACTTCATGGTAATAATATGTATCGTGAAGGAGATGAGATGTCTAAAAGAAGAATAGATGATTTAAATATTCTTTTAGAAGAATCCAATTTACCTGGTTTTTTAGATGACAATTATTTTCAGTCTACTGCTATTCCTACTGATTACATGGAATATAAAAGGATATCAGCATTTGCAACAAGTGAGTGCTGTCCTGATCCAAGATCAATGACTGTTTATTTATCTGAAGAAGCTAATGTTGATTTAATTATGAGAGACCCTCTTAAAAGACCTGATTATGATTGGGGAGAGACATTCTGTACATGGTTAGGTAACAACGTTAGAGTTTATAGAAGAGAGTTTGATATTACAGATGTTATTTTAACTTACTATAGACAACCCGTTAATATAGAAATAGCGGGTTGTCAAAATCCTTATGATGGAACACAAACAACAGTTGATGTAGAATGTGAATTTAAAGATGATATAGCAGAAGTATTACTAGATGAAACAGCTTCTTTAATTGCTGGTGATATAGAAAACTTTAATCAGTATACAACAAATCAACAAACAGCTGAAAGAAATAATTAATGGAAAATAAAAGAACTTTAAGAAAAGAGGTTTCTAAAGGATTATCTAGATCTGCAACTAAAAAGTCAATGATGGATAGATCACCTGAAATGAAAAAGGTTGATGCAATGACTGGTGATTTAGTTGTAGAGATTATGAATGCAAGAACAAGTTTTCATAAACTTCATTTACAAGTAACCGGAGATGGTTCCTATGCACAACATAAAGCACTAAACGAGTTATATGATGCACTACCTGATTTGATAGATACTATTGCTGAAGGATATCAAGGAGCTTGTGAGGTTCTCTTAGCATACCCTGATAAAGCACCAGCAACATTAATAGATGTAGATGGTGCAGTAGAATATATGAGGATATTGGCAATGCAAATAGATGAATTGCAAAAAGTAATGCCTCATAGTGAAGTTGTAAACAATCTTGATCTAATTAAAGATGAAATAAACTCTGCTAAATATAAACTATTATTTCTTAGCTAGTTGGAATATTAAAAAGAATATTGTATATTATATATGTGTGAAACACACAACTTTTATTTGTTAAACTTAAATTTATAAAAAATGGCTTATTTTAATCATGCTTTTTACAAAAGCTTTTTAGCAGTATCAGCTGATGCTGTTGATGGAACTAAGACTGCAGATTTAGCTGCAGGTCAATTAGCCTTGGTAGATGGAAGTGACTGGACTGCTCATGCGGTTGGTGCTTTTCCTGTACCTGGAATGGCTTATTTAGTACAAGGTTCTCTTCACTCAAGTGACACTATTGGTAATAATAAACACCACGGTGGTTATGCAGAATCTGTAAAATCAAAAGGAATTAACCCAAGATACTTGACAAGAGTATGGGAGTCTAGCTGTGTTGAGGCTACTCCTTCTGTTGCTTCTATTAAGGTTGGTCCTAAATGTCACCCATGTGGTAGCAATTTAATGCTTCGTTTGGATGTTAAAGGTGCTCCTGCTTTACGTTATTTAAATCACAATGCTTATGCAATTGGTGATTCTATTGGAGATGCAGCTGATGGTGATGTACCAGGATTGTGTTGTGTAGATGGTCAAGAATACCTTGATCCTGCAGTAGCACTTGCTAAAATGGGCAAAATGCTATTAGCAGATCCTATTGTTGCTCCTTTCATTAAGGAACCAACTGCAGGTGGTATTGAAGTATCTGTTGCAGGTGTTGCAACTGTTTACAGCATTGCTGATGTATTAGATGGTACTTATGTTGCTTCAACTGATCCAGTTACTGATGAAGTATCTGCTAAGATTTCATTTGAAGGTGCTTATGTGGATACTAAATTCGGTGACTGTACTTTTGATACACGTGATTACTACGGTAAAGAACCAATTCAATTGTATGCTTCATTGTTAAATGAAACTGGTGATCCTTGTAATGATTGTGGTGAAGCTGAAAGAACAGCTGGTACTACTAAGCAAACTCAAGGTGAGAGTGTATTGAGACAACTTTTATTGACTGAATCTTACGGTCAAGCTCCTTTCCACCAAGGTAATGCTGATGCATTCCGTATGCGTGAGATTGAAGGATCTGAAGAAGTTATCTCTGCTGTAGATCGTAGTGCTTTATACAAAGCTTACTATGTACAACACAGCATTCCACGTTTGAACAATGCTACAAGCGTATTTGATAATGATCAGTATGTTTATGAGATCTTTGTTAAATGTGATGATGATGCTGCACAAGGTCAAGTTGAAGTTTTATTGGATGCTCTAGTAGCAGCTGCTAATTCTTCTGGTAATCCAATTGTCAGAGAAGAATCAATTGATCAATAAGAAATATTGACTATGAATATAGAAGGTGAGGGAGCAATCTCTCACCTTTTTTATTTTACATTCTAATCTTTTTTTTGTATATTATCTATGTAGCAGATTGTATATACAATAATATAAATTATGGCCGATAAGCATATATTAAGTCTAGAAGTTCCCACAGTAGCAAATTGTGAGATACTAAATATAAAAGATACAAGTCAGTATTCTTCTAAATTAGATATTGATTGTGGAGAGCTATTGGTTACTCCTCCAGGATATAATGCGCCCGTTCTTTTAAAGGTGGATCCTAGTTTTGATATTAATCTGAACGGTTGTCTTCTTGGTACACAAACACAGAATTGTGGTACTATGAGAACTTCTTTAATGGATGGTATTTATGTTATAAAATACAGTGTAGCACCAGTTGACAAAGTTTATGTAGAGTATAATCATTTAAGAATTACAAATATACTTACACTATACTATGAGACTTTATGTCACATTGATATAAAAGATTGTGAACCTCATAGTGAAAGAAAAGATCTTATTGATGAAATGAAATATATAAGAACAGTAATTGATGGAGCGGTTGCAAAAGTAGAATATTGCAATAGTCCAAAAGAAGGTATGGCTTTGTATGATTATGCAAAGAAAAGACTTCAGAAAATTTCATGTAAAACTGTAGGGTGTTAAACAATTAATAAACCAATATTATGAATTGTAAAAAATGTAATAAAACATTTAGTTGTGGTTGTCAGAAAACAAAAGCATCAGATGGAGCAACTGTGCATAAAGCATGTAAATCTGAATATGAGGCAACTTTAAAAGTAGAGAATGCAAAATAATGGATACTGCTTTAATTAAACAGATAGAAACGGAAAGAAAATTTGCTACTGCTGTATATAAAAACTTTATGTCTTTAAGATATGGTATGGATCCGTGCTGTCTTGTAGACATGGAAGCAGCAGCAATTGATAAAAGTTTGTGTGATTGGGAAGATTTAAAGTCAAAATTTGAAATGGTTGATAAGACAAAAAATATACAAACATGTTCTACATCTTCTAACTCAGGTGCGCTTACATGGACAACGGCTGATATTGAAGGATTAATTAAAAGAATAGAAATTCTTGAAACTACATCTTTGGAAGATGAAAAAGATTTGAACTATGTTCATGATCAACCTACTCCATCATTTACATGGACAATAAATCACAATCTTAATAAGAAACCTTCAGTAAGATTAGAAGATCTTACAGGTGCAGATATTATAGGTGAGATTAATTACACAAATGATAATACAGTAACAATACAATTTGCAATTCCTGTTGCTGGAACTGCTTACTTAAATTAATAGCAACAAAAATTAAGCAATAAACAAAAAAAACAATTATGGCTCTTAAGTATTTGTCTCATTTAGAGACGTTAAACATTGACATGCAAGGGTACGAGTTACAGAATGCTGTAATACACACTCTTACCACTGCAACAAGACCTGCAAGTCCTACAGCAGGTCAGATTATTTACAACTCATCAACGGGTTCATTAGAAGTATTTGATGGATCAGCATGGGTTTCTGCTTCAGGTGATATTACTGCAGTAACTGTATCAAGTGGTGCTGGTCTTACTGGTAGTGCTTCTGGTACTTCAGGTGCAGTATCTGGTACTATTGCTCTTGATTATGCTGGATCAGACAACTTTATTTTAGCTGCTGGTGCGGGTTCAGGTGATGTTACAACTGCTATGCACATTGCAGTATCTGATGCATCAGATAACGTTAACTATTATGATGTACTTGCTTTACCATTTACAGATAACACTGGTACTGTAACTAGCGTTGCTGCTTCTGGTTCTGGTGGTGTAACTATTTCTGGTAGCCCTATTACTACTTCAGGTACTATTGCAATTGGTCTTTCTAATGTTCCTAACAGTTCATTGGCTAATGACTCAGTTGAAATTATTGCTGGTAAAGGTTTGCAGGATGGCGGTTCTGTAGCATTGGGTGCTAGTGTAACATTAAATGTTGATTACCTAGGTACAGATAACGTTGTTGTTGCTGCTACAGACTCAAGAGGTGTCCCTGTACAACCAGATTGGTCTTTGCTTGTTTCTAATAATGACTCAGGAAATGCAGAACGTTTTCTAATTGGTGATTTACCATTTAGCACTACTAGTGGTACAGTAACTTCTGTAGCTGTTGGTGGTAATGATGGTATTACTGTTTCAGGTTCTCCGATTACAAGTTCAGGTACTATTTCTTTAGGATTAGCTGATCTTAGCATTGCAAATGCTAAACTTGCAAATTCTCAAGTAACATTTGGTTCTACAACTGTAGGCTTGGGTGGTACTTCAACTTCTATTGCTGGTTTAACTGAATTAGATTTTGTTGCCGGTGATAGAGTTATTGGTGCTTCTATTGGTGCAAATAATTTAACTCTTGGTGCTGCAACTTCTACAGTTGTTATTCCTGGTGATTTGCGTGTTGATGGAACAACCACTCAAGTTAACTCTAATGAAGTTAATATTGGTGATGCAATTATTACATTGAATGCTGATGAAACTGGTGCTCCTTCTCAAAACGCAGGTTTTGAAGTAGAAAGAGGTACTTCTACAAATGTAAGTTTAGTTTGGGATGAAGCTGCTGATAGATGGGACTTTGGTGCTGCTTATGATGTACGTGCTAATGCATTTATTGGAAACTTAGAAGGTACTGCTGATGATGCTAGTAAATGGACTACAGCTAGAACTATTACTCTTGGTGGTGATGCTTCTGGTTCTGTATCTATTGATGGTTCTGCTAACGTAACTCTTACTGTAAGTGTTGATGGTGTTGCTGCAAACTCAGTTGCTCTTGGTACAGACACTACTGGTAACTACGTTGCTACTGCATCTGGTTCTAATGGTATTTCTGTAACTGGTTCAGGTTCTGAAACTGCAGCTATTACTATTTCTGGTGATAATGCTACTACTAGTGCAAAAGGTGTTGTTGAATTAGCAACTTCTAATGAAGCAATTACCGGTACTGATACTTCACGTGCTGTTACTCCTAAAGCTGCTAGTGACTTAGTTGCTGACAGACAAGCTGCAGTAAGAGTAAATGATGTTATACCTGCTGGTACTCCGATACATGGTGTTGCTCATGGCTTTGGTTCTACATTTGGTCTAAGCGTAGGTGCCGCTGCTCCTATTATTGTAAGTTACTTTGATACTGTAACTGGAGAGCAATTGATGATTGACACTGTTCAAGTAAGTATTGATCAAATAGAAGCAAGATTGGCTGGACCTCATGCTAATGACATCTTTGTTTCTATAATGTATGCAGGAGCATAATTTTAGAATAATTATTAGATTTGTATAAATCTGAATATTAAGACATGGCTATTAAATTTTTATCTGCTATAGACCACGGAGCATATCAGCTGCCAACAGCTGATGGCTCCAATGGTCAAGTATTGACAACTGACGGTAATGGAAATGTAACATTTCAAAGTGTTGCAGCTTCTTCTAATTATTATTTAAATGGAGCATCTTTTAATACAGGTAATGGTGTTTTAACCTTAACTGTATCCGGTGCTGCTGATCAGACTGTTGATCTTGATGGTAGATATGCTTTATCTAGCCATGTTCATGATTATGATAACTATGGTTCTTGGAATTTAAAAACAAATTCTGTTCAAAGAACAACTGTACAGTCTGGGGGAGACTTAAACCTGGTAGCAGGTTCTAATGTTTCCCTCAGCTACAGTGCTGGAGGTACGGTAACAATTTCCTCCACAGACACAAATACAGACACTAATGATATAGACTACATTAATGCTGCTTCATTTGATACTGGTAATGGTATTTTATCATTAACTGGTGTTGGTAGTGCGGGAGCATCTGTAGACTTAGACGGAAGATATTTACCTCTTTCTGGAGGTCTTATGTCTGGTCTTATTACATTTCAGACTGCAAGTACTAGCAATGGTTTTTACTGGAATGTAAACTCTGATCAAGCTGGTATTAACTTTAAGAATACTGGTGATGGAGATACAAACTCATATTTAAACTTCTTTACCAAAGATAATGGCAATGAATACTTTAAATTTAGTCATACACATTATCAGTCAGGAGGTAAGGATTTTATGGATATTAAAGATGGATCTGCAAGATTCAATGGTGATATTCGTGTAAATGCTACACAGAACGGAGATTTTGATGAAGGTACTAATTATTTATCAGGTGGTGATTTAGTATGGCATACTGGAGATTTTACTTCTACAAATGTATCTAACTGGAACACAGCATATTCTTGGGGAAATCACGCAAGTGCTGGTTATATTACAGATGGTAATACTGGTTGGAATAATACTTATGGTTTTATAACTGCGTCTTCTACAGATACACTAACTAATAAGTCTGGTAATATATCTCAGTGGACTAATGATGCTGGATACACAACAACAAGTGGTACTATAACAGGTGTTAGTACTGGTACGGGATTAGATGGTACTGCTTCAAGTGGTAGTGTTACAATTTCACTTGATTTATCTGAACTTACAGATATGACTGCAGCAGTTGATACAGGGGTGGATGAATTAATTCTTCTTGACAATGGTGCAGAACGCAGAAAAAGATTTGCTGAAATATTTGGTTCAGCTGCATATCAGAATACTTCTGCATTTGATCCAGCTGGTAGTGCAGCTAGTGCTTTAGCTGATGCAATAAATCATACAGATGACAGAATTGACAATGAAGTATTGCCTACGTTTAGTGGATATCTTACAACTTCTGGCAAGGCTGCGGATTCAAATTTACTTGATGGTCTTGATAGTAGTGCATTTTTAAGAAGTAATGCTAGTGATACATTTACAGGTGCTCTTACAATTAATGGATACATTAAAGGCAATGGTCAAGAATTAATTCTTAGTGCTGGTGAAAGTCATTCTTATGCTACGGGTCAGACTGGAGAGTATATTTATTTAAATGCAGAACAAGGTCTTGAAATTAATTCTGAAATAGGTAACTGGTCTGGCGGATGGGCTGCTAGAAAAACAGCATATCTAAGAGGTGATCAACTTACATTAGATGGTGAAACACTTTCTAAGACTAACATCCAAAACTTTAAGACTGCATACGGATGGGGTAACCATGCAAGTGCAGGATATTTAACATCTATTCCATCAACTTATGCAACTGACGCAGAACTTGGTGTAATAGAACAAGAGCTTAATGATAGAATTGATAACGAAGTTTTACCAACATTTGCTTCATATCAACCCGTTGGGAATTATTTTACAGATGGTGATACAGTAATAAATATGACCAATAATGATGGTTTTGTTTATGATGATAACATTAATAAAATGTATGTTAAACTTGACGGTACTAACCGTGAGATTTATCATACAGGAATTTTTACTGATAATTCTGCCAACTGGAATACTGCTTATGGATGGGGTAATCATGCATCAGCTGGATATATTACATCTCTTTCGGGATATGCTACAACAAGTTATGTAGATACTGCAGTATCAAATCTTGTTGATTCTGCTCCTGGAACATTAGATACACTTAATGAACTTGCCGCTGCTCTCGGTGATGATCCCAACTTTGCAACAACAATTTCCAATCAAATTGGTACTAAACTTGATGCAACTCATGATATGACATTAACCTTAAATGGTGATGTTTCAGGTGCTGCTACATTTACAGATATGGGTAATGCAACTCTTACAGTAGCAGTTGCAAATGATTCACATACACATGATGGTCGTTACTATACAGAGGCAGAAGTAAATAGCCTTCTTGCTGGTAAACTTAGCACAAGTGGTAAAGCTGCTGATTCAAACTTATTGGATGGTCTTGACTTAGGTGGGACAAGAGCAAATGTTGCAAATAAAGTTGTAAGAACAGATACAAATGGATATGCAAACTTTGGTTGGATTAACACAACATCTGGAAACACAACAAGTACGCTTACAGATATATATGTAAACACTAATGATGGATACATAAGAAAGACAACACCTGCTCATTTTAGAAGTCAGATTACTGATTCTCATTATGATGCAGCAGGATCTGCAGCAGAAGTAAATAATAGAATTGACACAGAAGTATTTGATGCTATTGCAACTGTAGATGGTAATATTCCTACAAACAACAACCAGCTAACCAATGGTGCAGGGTATATTACTGGAGTTCCTTCTTCATTTAGCACAAATACAATTAACATTGGTGCTAAAGTTACACTAACTGAATCTTCAGATAGATCTGATCTTTTATATATAAATAGTAGTACAAGTTCTTGGGGTGGTCTTCAAATAGGCAATACATCAAACGAGTTTATATTCTCTTTAATGGGAGATGGAACTACAGGTGGTATTTATGATGATCAAAATTCTGATTGGATCATTCAATGGACTGAAAATGCAGGTGTAAGATTATATCATAATGCAGGTCAAAAATTAACAACTACTTCTACGGGTATTACTATTTCAGGTGAAATTGTAACTACAGGTGGCAACTCTACAAACTGGAATACAGCATACGGGTGGGGCAACCACGCATCTGCTGGTTATTTAACTAGTGAAACTTATACTGCTCATGAAAATACTTCTAACCTTAGTGGTGCTTATGGTGGTAATAACAATGGTGTAGTAATAGAAGATATTACTGTTGACGCTAATGGTCATGTTACTGCAGTAGGTACTAGAGATTTAGATGGTAGATTTGATGCAGCGGGTAGTGCAGCTACAGCAGAAGCTAATGCTATTGCTTATGCAGATTCGCGCATTGAAGATGAAGTGCTTCCTGCTATCCCAACAAACAATAATCAATTAACCAATGGTGCCGGTTATGTAACTTCAAGCGGTAATACTATCATAGGTACAGATAGTGATATTAACACAAGTGGTTATACAATTATTGATAATTTGTATATGACTGATGGTGTTATAACATCACATGGCTCAAGAAGCTTAACTAACATATATGCAGAAGATACAAGAGCTGCTGAAAAAGCACCAAATGATTATCTTGATAACTCTTTATCTGTAGAGTTTACAGATGAATTTGCTAGTCTTGGATCTTGGTACAGTGGTATGACAGTAAAAGGTTGGAGTGATAATTATGCTGCTTGGCAATTAATTAGTAGTTCTAATACATCTACCAATAATGAATTGTACTTTAGAACTGGTGTTGGTACTTCTTGGAATAGTTTATATAGAGTATGGCATAGTGGAAACTTAGATGCATTTGTTGGTGCTAGTGTATCAAATGATACTATCACATTTACAAAAGCCAATGGTGGAACAGTGGCTGTTTCAACAAGTGATGCAAATACCAACTATTTCCTTAATGGTATTAGTAGAAGTGGTAATACACTAACATTTAGTGTTTCTGGAACAACTAATAGAAGTTATACATTTGGATCTGCAGCATGGGCTGCAACAAGTGCCTTTGATGCCGCAGGTGCTGCTGCTGCAGTTGATGCTCGCATTGATGAAGAAGTGTTACCAGCTATTCCTACTAACAATAACCAACTTACAAACGGAGCTGGATACATTACCGATTTACCAAATGCAGGAATTGGTGCAGGAACTTATGGTTCTACATCAAACTCAACTAAGATAGACACTATTACCGTAGATGCTAAAGGTAGAGTTACTGCCGTAGCAACTGGTGCAGGTGGAGATATAACAGCTGTAAGACTTGTTGCTGATGGAGGCTCTTATGTGCAAGATACAAGTGGTACTGCGGTTCTAACAATTGCAGGTGGTAGTGGTATAACTACTTCTGCAAGCGGAACAACAATTACTGTAACTAATGACGAGGCTGGTGCTGCTGATGCAGTTGATGCTCGTATTGATAATGAAGTTCTTCCTGCAATACCAACAAACAATAACCAACTTACCAATGGTGCTGGATATATAACATCTTATGTGAACACCACATACTCAGCTGATGGTAACTATGGTATGACTTTATCTGGTACTGCATTTAGACTTGAAAATGACCGTAGAAGAAACAGCAGTACTACTGATATTTATACAGGTAATACTCATGATTTTACATTCTATGATGCAAGTGTAGGTATTAGATGGTATACTGCTGGTGCTGAAGATATGCGTTTGCAAGATAACGGTACACTTCATGTAGATGGTGATGTTATTGCTTATTCTAGTACAATATCTGATCAAACCTTTAAAGATGATGTTGTTACTATAGATAATGCTATAGATAAGGTTAAAAAACTTAGAGGTGTTGAGTACACTTGGAATAGCGGATATAGAAAAGGCAAAAGAGATATTGGTCTTATTGCACAAGAAGTTGAAGAAGTATTACCGGAAATTGTACATGAGCATGAAATGCCTCTTATGGAAGATGCAGAAGCCGGTAAAACATATAAGACTGTTGACTATGAAAAAATGGTTGGCGTACTTATAGAAGCAATGAAAGAACAACAATCTCAAATAGATTCCTTAAAAGCTGAAGTAGAACTATTAAAGGGTAACTAATATGCCACTTCAAGGATCAGGTCAAATAAACATAAGTCAGATTAATGCAGAACTTGGATTATCAAATTCAAATTCAAGTTTAGCCGGTTTATCTGGTGCTGCAAATAACACAGATCCTTGTAACTTATCTAACTTACCTGGATCAAATGGTGCTCCTCATGCAATGTCAGAGTTTTATGCTTATGATCATAACTGTACATCAGGACCATCATTATTACAATGTAATATTGCAGGACCTTTTGGTTCACCTGATGAGGCTTGTGCAGTAGGTTTTGAATTTTGTGAAATAGAGCCTCTTACTGTTTTTACAGATGGAGAAAGTTGTTGTCCTGAATTTAATAATGCATATTACACAGATTCTAATGGAAATGGATTTGTAGAACCCGGTTGGTATTATGCATGTGAATGTTCAAGTCCATATGCATTCTTAATAGAAGATTCTGGTTTTATACTTGAAACTGTACCTTGCGGCTAATAATATTTTTTTATATATTTGATATCAAAGACAAAACATATATATTTGTATAAATTAATTAATTAAACGTCATGGCAAAAAAATCAACAAAAAAAGCATCAGCTGAAAAAAAGATTACTGCTGAAGAATTAGAACAATTGCAAGGTTTACAACAAGCTATTGGAAATGCTGTAAACAATCTTGCTAACATTGAAATTGCAAAATATGAATTATTGCAAGATCATGGTAAAATGAAAGCAGCAATGCAAGAATTTAGTTTGTCTCTACAAGAAAAATATGGAGAGGTAAATATTTCTCTTGCTGATGGTACAATTTCTGAAGTTGAAAAAACTGAAGAGCCAAAGCTAAAAGCTGTTACTGAATAATCTTTAGTACAAGCTTTTCATAAATCCTATTTTGTAACTTAATAGTAATTAAACTTCTTGTTTGATTACAAAAACTTTTGTATATTATAGTGTATACTAGTAAGTTTTATTAGTTATAAAATAGGATTTTTATGTTACCAATAAATAATGGGGATACATCACCCTGCTCTCACATATCATCAAATTGCGTTTTATGGCAAGGTCCAGATATTCCTTGTATTGGATTATGTCATGGTGATACTGTAAGTGATGTAATTGCAAAGCTTGCAGAACAACTATGTGATTTAATAGATGGTGCTACTTCTTCTGAACCTAATCTTTCTGGTTTAGATTTATTATGTGTTCTTCCTGAAGGACAGACAGCCCCAGATACAGTTGCTGATACAATGCAACTTATAATTGATCATGTATGTAATATACAAGGTGGTGTTGAATATTCTTTACCTATTATATCTTTACCTGCTTGCTTGCGTTATACTCCTGAAGGTAGAACTGATCAAGTAAATCAACTTCCTTTAGATGAATATGCAGAGTTATTAGCTACAAAAATTTGTGATATATTATCTAGCATAGAACTTATTAATGCTACAATATTAAATCATGAAACAAGAATTGTAGCACTAGAAGACTGTGTACTACCATGTACAGACTCTGTTGATGAAGTAGATGTTGTATCTTCTTGTATTATACCAGGAACGGTTGCTCATTCAGCACTAACATTAGCTTTAGAAACAAGATTTTGTTCTTTGGAAGATGCGGTTGGACAGCCGGCTTTAATAGCAAATGCAATAAATGTAGCAGGATGTATAACAGGATCTACAACAACTTTAAGCGGAACTAGCACATATGGTTCATTATCAGGTTGGGTAAATAACCCAAATACATTAGCCCAATCAGTACAAAATGCTTGGGTTGTTTTATGTGATATGTATTCTGCAATAGAAGATATTCAAACTAATTGTTGTCCTGGAGCTTGTGACTCAGTTGTATTTGCATATACGGCAGAAGTTCAAAGATCAAGTACTTCAGGAATTCCTACATCATTAAATATTTTATTTAATGGTACTAATATACCATCTGGTAATTTTGAAGATTGTGGTGGTAGTACAACAATAACTGTTACTGATTCAAATGGTACTGTAGTAACACAACAAGTTAGTGTGGTTGCTTTAGCTGGATCTACAACTCCAACAAATATATCTTTATCAGGTCTTGATGTTTATGATGACTTAACAGTAGATGTTGATTTCTGTATTTCAGATGAAAGCAATACGTGTAGTGAAACAGATTCAAAAATAATTTCATTAAATACACCTTGTCCAACTGATATACAAGCATCTGAAATTACTGAAGAAGGTTTAACAGTAACCTTTACTAACTATTTAGGTACTACAGCTAGTTATATTATTCAAATAATTAATACTGCAACAGGATTAGCAGAAGCTACAGCTACTGTTACATCTCCCCCTGTATCTGTGACACAAGCAATAACAGGCTTACAAGCAAACACAGCCTACCAAATTAAAGTAACAACTCAGATAAATGGTAATCAATCAGTTTGTTCAACAGTTGCTTTTTCAACAATAGAAGATACAGTTAGTTGTGATGAAGGTATAGATCTAGTAGTTATTATGGATTATACAGGTAGTATGAGTAATGATATTACTGATGCTAAGACTGGAGCTGCTGGTCTTGTTACAACCTTGGCTACAGCGTCAGGAACAAATGATTATAGAATGGCTCTTGTACTTGCGGATGAATATGCAAATTCTGGACAACCATATTATGCAACAAATACAGAATATACAACACTACCTAGTGCGCAAAAATATGCAAATACTACAGGTACGCCAAATTCTGATATATACATAACAGCAATGGAAGTGTTCGGTACTAATAACGGAACAACATTTACAACTCAATTAAATAAAATTGATAATACAATGCCGTTAGGATATGGTCTAGACTCACCTGAGCCTTTAGATAGAGCTTTAGATTTAGTAATAAATGATGATTTTGTTGGTGCATTTAGAAATAATGTTGCTAAATATGCGGTAATTATCACAGATGCTTTACCAAGTGGTTTAGATGATATCTATAATGATTCTGGTGAAAATGATGATGTATTTATTAGTACTTTAGAAACAACTTGTATTGCAGAGGGTATTAAAGTAATTGTGTTAGGAACAGGTGCAGGAAATCAAGTATGGCAAGATCTTGCAACTAACACTGGTGGTTCTTATGATACTTCATTTGATGCATCTTCTATTTCTTCTGCAATAGTTAACTTATGTGGTGGTTCTACTCCAGCTCCTTAAAAAATAAATTATGGCTTGTAAATGTAATAAATGTAATTCAAATCCTTGCGGATGTAAAGATCATGGTTTAACTACACCTTGTGCTTATACAGAGTGCGGGGTTGGTAATGAACGTTGTGATGATATTCAATGTACAGAGTGTGTTTCATATTGTGGATCTACATTTAGAATTGAAACTTCTTCTGGTATACTAAAAGTTGAATCAGGAGAAAGATTAGATCAAATCTTACAAAAGTTTGCTTTAATGATTGCAAATGGTATTGATGTGTGTACTGCCGATAATGTACATCATGCTCCGTATAATCTTTATGCAGATAAAATTACAAGTACAACTGTAGATATAGTATGGGATGGTATTTCATCATTAAGTGAAAGCTTTAGTGTTTACTATGATACAGTAGATGCACCATCTGGATGGACTCAAGCTAATACTAATGCATTAGCTACTGCAGTTAATACATATACTGTAGAAGAGTTAGATCCAGAAACAGAATATAAAATAAAAGTAGTATCAACATTTGGATCTAATACATGTGATTCAGTTGAAATTTTAGTTACTACTTTAGAAGCATAACAACAAGAAGTGGTGGTTTGTTGGTTTTCTACTACTAACGTTGGAGAAGGTCCCTACGGGGGCCTTCTTTTTTATTTAAAAAATTTTATTAAATTTGGTAAACCTTTAATTTTTTATTATGGCTAATCTTAAACAAAGAGTGGCAGAATCTTTAAAATGGAAAAAGAACCCGTCATATTGTTCTGCAAAACTTGGTATATCTGAAAAAGAGTACTTAAACATCAAACAACAAATTCTTGGAGAAAGAAAAAAAGAAAGAAAGAAACGCAAGTTTTTTAATATTGCATCAAAGAGTGCAGAAATAGCAGAAGCCATTGATCTTGACAAAGGAGAAGGTAAAATATCTGGAACATTTGATCATGAACCAAAATCAGCAGAAGAAATTATAGATTTATTAAAAATTGACACTTCTGTTTGGAAACTCTCTCAATATTGGAATAAGCAAATGGGAGATCATTGGAGAGTGTCTGCTTTAGTTAGTAGAATTAAAAATTCTGAAGAACAATATCTAAAAGATCTTATAGATAATTGGACACCCAAAAAATTTAAAGTACAAAAAGCTGATACAAAACTTCTTAAAAAAGATAAACAAGAAGTTTGTGGTATAATGTCATTACAAGATATTCATTTTGGTAAAGAAGGAAATGAAACAATTGACAAAGACTTTGAAGATACATTAAAAAACTTATTACCTAGAGCTAGTTCTGCTCATTATATAGAGACATTGTATTTTGTTGTAGGAGGTGATTTAATCAACATGGATACCTTTAATGGTACCACAACAAGCGGAACCGTATTAGATAACTGTAGCACAGCTACAGAAGCTTATATGCAAGCCTTTGATGCCATGCACTGGGGTATAAACTACATTAAGCAATTCTGTAACAAACTTGTTGTAGTATATATTCCAGGTAATCATGATAGATTATCATCATTTCATTTAGCTCATGCTTTATCTAAGTCTATAGAAGACAATAACATTAGTTGGGATATTGAATACGCAGAAAGAAAAGTACATGTTTGGGGTCAAAACTTTAATGCTTTTGAACATGGTGACGTTCCTGCTAAAAATACACCATTAGTATACGCAACAGAATATCCTTTGCTTTGGGGTACAACAAGAAATAGAACTCTCTTTACTGGTCATTTTCACGGTAACAAAAAAGTTGAATATATAACTACATCTGAAAACACTGGGTTTATTCACAAGACATTACCAAGTCTTTGTAAA